>Ga0156279_117_pt2 | contig 117710 bp, 97 predicted proteins | sample RifCSPlowO2_12_FD_107928 | JGI IMG/M metagenome (GOLD analysis project Ga0156279, IMG submission 107928) | Acidobacteria bacterium RIFCSPLOWO2_12_FULL_68_19 | reverse complement strand
AACCGATGCCGTCGGACCAACCGATGCCGTCGGACCAACCGATGCCGTCGGACCAACCGATCCCCGTAGTCCCGACACTGCACGTCAGCTCTGTGCAGAAGCTGCTCGAGCTGGCAACGGTGGTCTCACCGGCAATAACCGCTTCACTGCCGAGCCCCCCGATCACCCCAAGTGCAGCCCGCACGTTCAGACTGCCGGTGCCAACCTGAAGAAACGTCGAGCCCGGCAGTTGGCTGGCAGTCTGCTGCAAGAGGTGGCGGACCGGCTCCGCATGGACGTCGGGCTGCGCCTCCAACACCAGCGCCACTGCTCCCGACACCACCGCCGCCGCCATGCTCGTCCCTGACAGCTGCAGCCGCTTCCCCTCAGTCGTGTCGATGACCAGTTCCGGATGCTCCTTCGCCAGCGTCGATCCGGGCGCCAGCAGCCCCACGATCTTGTTCCCAGGCGCCACCAGGTCCGGCTTGATCAGCCCCTCGTACGCCGTCGGTCCCCGTGAGCTGTACGTCGTCACCACGTCGTCGGACCGCTGCGCCGTCTCCTTCGTGTTGAGCGCCCCGGCCGTGATCGCAAACGGCGAGGTCCCCGGCACCGAGACGCCGCCAAGGATTTCGTTGCCGTTGGCGTCCTTGCCGCGGTTTCCAGCCGACGCCACGACGACGAGCCCCGCGCGATACGCGCGCTCCACCGCCTGGCACAGGGGATCGACGGCGCACGCCTGCAGCACGGGTCCGCCGAGCGAGAGGTTGATGACGCCAATGCGATACCGCTCGCGGTTGGCAATCGCCCAGTCGATCGCTTCGATGATGTCGCTCGCGTAGCCGAGGCCGTCGGCGTCGAGCACCTTCAGGTTGATGAGATGCGCACCGGGCGCCACGCCGCGCGTTCGGTCGCCAGCGTTCACTCCAGCCGCCGCAATGATGCCCGCCACGTGCGTGCCGTGGCCGTTGTCGTCGCCCCCGGCGCCGCGCACGCCGCCGCTCGAGCCGGGGCAGCCATCCGCCGTGTGCCCCACCGGTTGACCGCCCCGCTTCGAGGTCGCCGTGAAATCGACGCTCACGACCACGCGGCCGCGCAATTCCGGGACGTCGGCAATACCGGAGTCGATAACTGCCACCCCGACGCCTTCCCCCGTCACGCCCTCGGCGCCTTCTGCCCAGCCGTCCACCCACGCCTGGTCGGCGCCGATCGCCACCGTCGTCACGCTCATCTGGCCACTCAGACGGTAGTTGCTCGAGAGCGCCTCGACGCCGCCATCCTCCGCCAGGGCGGCCAGCGAGCCCGCCGGGACCTGCACGACCGCGCCGGAGGGGAAGCGCCTGTGGACGCGCAACCCGTGTCGCGCCGCGAGCCGATCCACCTGCGCCTGAGTGCCGGTGAGCAGCACGCAGGTGTCGGTCGCGTCAGCTCGCAGCCGCTGCCGCAGATCCTCCGAGAGTTGGCCGCGCCGGGCCTGGGCGAAGGCATCGGCGGCCGGCAGCAGCGCGAGCGCAGCCAGGCAGACCATGATGGTCCGGCGGAAGCCGGACGCTACGGACACGGGGAACACCGGGAACCAACGCACAGAGAGACCTCCGGGCCTGTCAACTTCGGGATGACCGAACGGCAAAGGTGGCCGCCGAGGCTGACGCGGAGAACGCCTGCGGCCGAAATCCCAGGTTGTAGAGCGAGTCGACGAGCACCCGCTGCGATCCGCCGATGGTGCGGATCGTCTGCAGGCGTCCGTCGCGGATGCGGTAGTAGACCGTGCGCCGCGACACGCTCAGGAGCTGCGCGGCTTGATCGATCGTGACGCTGCGACCGAGACGCATGGCACCGGTCGGTTCCGAATGCGCATCGATGGACACGTTTCCTCCGCCGGTGGTACTGGCAGGGGTGATGCCATCTCGCCGGTTCTGTGCCACGGCGCGGCTAAATGTCTGATCGCCAGCCGGTTACACTGTGCACCCGCCGGGCGCACGTCGCGCCGTGGCCACGACGGCTGGCGACCGATTGACCGCCGATGCCGGCCGTGGTCCGCGCAGCGGCGTGCAGCCTGTACACTGATGTGTTGAAATTCGCACGATTTGTGAGGACGGCCAAGAAATTGGCCAGGGTGACAGCAACCTGCGTATTACACCGACTCGCCTCAGGCTGATGCTGGCGGCCGCGGCGGTGCTCGCCGCGGCTGTCCTCGTGTTTCGTTTGCGGCCCAGCGACGCTCCGCCCCCCCCGACGATCCAGCGCGGCGGGCAGATCGTGGCGTCGGTTCGCGCGGAGCCCCGCTCGTTCAATCGCTTCGTGTCCCGCGACCAGGTGACCGAGTTGCTCACGATCCTGACGCAGGGACGGCTCGCGCGCATCAACCGCGCCACCTACGAGCTGGAACCGTGGCTGGCCGAGAAGTGGGAGTCGAGCGCCGACGGCCGCACGCACACGCTGCATCTGCGGAGCGGCGTCACCTGGTCCGACGGCGCGCCGTTCACCTCCGCCGACGTGCTTTTCTCGTTCCAGGCGGTGTTCGACGGGAAGGCTCGGAGCGTCATCGCCAGCAGCCTGACAGTGGGCGGCCAGCCGATTCGCGCCAGGGCGCCGGATCCACAGACGGTGGTCCTGACCTACGCGGCGCCGTCCGGTCCGGGGCTCCGCCTGCTCGACAATCTTCCCATCCTGCCGAAGCACAAACTCGAAGCGGCGCTCGCCGGCGGCACGTTCGCGTCGGCCTGGAATGCCAGCACGCCGCCCGCCGACATTGTCGGTACCGGTCCGTTCATCGTCCGCGAGTACCAGCCGGGACAGCGGGTCGTGCTGGATCGCAACCCGCGCTACTGGCGCCGCGCCGAGGACGGCAGTGCCCTGCCGTATCTCGATCGGATCGTCCTGGAAATCATCCCCGAGCAGAACGCCGAGCTGCTGCGGCTGCAGGCGGGCGAGCTCGACCTGACTTCGAGCGAACTCAGGCCAGAGGACTACGTGCCGGTCCGCGAGGCGGAGGACCAGGGCCGGCTCCGGCTTATCGAGCTCGGCGTCGGTCCCGACGCCGACGCCTTCTGGTTCTGCCTGAAGCCTGAGGTGAAGGGGAAGAATCCGCTGTTTGCCGTTGTGCAGCGGCGAGAGTTCCGGCAGGCGATTTCCCACGCCGTGGACCGCGACGCGTTCGTCGAGACCGTCTTTCTCGGGGCTGCGGTGCCGGCCTGGGGACCGGTCACGCCAGGCAATCCTCAATGGTTCTGGCCCGACGTGCCCCGGTACGCTCACGACGACGAGCTGGCGGGCCGCCTCCTCGATGACCTCGGCCTGCGGAAGCGCGACCCGAGCGGCGTGCGGAAGACCGCTGAGGGCGTCGAAGCGCGTTTTACGGTGCTGACGCAGCGCGGCATCGGCTGGTACGAGCGCGGTGCCGCGGTGCTGCGGGACGAGCTGATGCGTATCGGGATCGTGCTCGACATCGTGCCGCTGGAGTTCGGCGCGCTAATCGAGCGCCTGCTGGCCTGCGACTACGACGCCGTCTACTACCGGCCGCTCGCGACCGACCTCGATCCGGCGGGGAACCTCGATTTCTGGCTCAGCTCCGGTTCGGCGCACCTCTGGAACATCGGGCAGCGGACGCCGGCGAGCGAGTGGGAGCGGCGCATCGACACGCTGATGCTCGAGCAGGCCGCGTCGCTCGATTTCGAGCGCCGCCTCCAGCAGTTCAACCTGGTGCAGCAGATCCTGGCCGAGAACGTGCCCGTGCTGTACTTTGCGGCCCCCCGCCTGTACTATGCGCACAGCCCGCGGCTGCGCGGCGTCGTCCCGACGGTGCAGCGGCCGCCCGTGCTGTGGAACGCCGACAGGCTCGGCGTGACGCGTTGATTGCCTTTCTCGCTCGTCGTCTGCTCTTCGCATTCGCCCTCGTCATCGTAGTTTCGTCGTCGGCGCTGCTGCTGACGCGGCTGGCGCCCGGCGACGTCACCGCTCAGCTCGGGCCGTTCGCACCCGCTGCCGAGGTGGCCGGCACCCGTGCCCGCTTCGATCTCGACCGCGGCGCTGCCGAGCAGTGGCTGCGCTGGTCTTCGCGTGCCGCCCGCTTCGACTTCGGCGACTCCTTCCTGTACAACCGTCCGGTTCGCGAACTCCTCGGCGGCGCCGCCGTCAACACGGCGGTGCTGGCCGCCGCAGCGCTCCTCGTTGCCACCGCGCTCGGTATCCCGCTCGGCATGCTCTCGGGCAGCGGCGGCGCCGGCGCCGGGCTGATCCGCGGCGTGTCGCTCGTCTGCCTGTCGGCGCCTCCGCTGCTGACCTCGCTCCTCTTCGTGTTCCTGGCGGCCACGACGCGCTGGTTCCCCGCCGGCGGCATGACCTCCGTCGACGCGCTCGACGGCGGCTGGTCCACCTGGCTGACCGATGTCGCGGCCCATCTGCCCGTGCCTGCTCTGGCGCTTGCGCTGCCGATTGCCGCCACGTTCGAGCGCCTGCAGGCGCAGTCGATGGCCGAGGCGCTCGAGCAGCCGTTCATCGTGGCCGCCGCCGCGCGCGGAGTGGCGCCGCGCGACATCATCGTGCGCCACGCCTGGCGCGTGTCGCTGCGTCCGATCTGCGGGGTCTACGGAATCGCCGTCGGGGCGCTGCTGTCGGGGTCGTTCGTCGTGGAGTTCGTGACCGCCTGGCCGGGACTGGGACGCCTCACCTACGAAGCGCTGCGCGCCCGCGACATCTATCTGGTGGCCGGATGCGCGGCCGCGGGCGGCGCCTTCCTGGCCGCCGGAAGCCTGGTCGGCGATCTGCTGCTGGCGGCCGCGGACCCGCGAGTTCGCGAACAGGGCGCACCATGACCCGCGCTGGCCGGTGGCTGCTCGGCGTGGTGGTCGTGATGGCGGTGGCGGCGCCGTGGCTGGCCCCGAACCCACCCGACCGGAGCTTTGCCGACGCGCTGTACGCGCCGCCGACGCCCGTGCACGTCATCGACGCGGGCCTACGACGGCCGTTCATCTACGAGCGGCGCCTCATGAGCCGGCTGGAGCGGCGTTTCGAAGAGAACGTGAGCCGACCGATTCAGCTCCAGTGGTTCACGGCGGGCCGCCTGGTGACGGTACCGGAAGCCGCCGGCGGACCGCTGCTCCTGCTTGGCGCCGACGCGTTCGGACGCGATATCTTCTCGCGGCTGGTGTACGGCGCGCGAACCTCGCTCGCCCTCGCCGTCCTGGCGACGCTGGCCGCGCTCGTGGTGGGCGCGCTCATCGGCGGCATCGCCGGCTACGCGGGCGGGCGCGTCGACGATCTGCTCTCGAGGCTGACCGAGTTCGTCCTGGTGCTCCCTGCGATGTACGTGGCGCTCGCCCTGCGGGCGGCGATGCCGCTCGTGCTGTCGCCCGCTGCCGTCTTCGGGCTGCTCCTCGTCATCTTTGCGCTGCTCGGCTGGCCGATCGTCGCCCGCGGCGTCCGCGCCATCGTCGCCTCCGAGCGCGAGCGCGAGTACGTGGCCGCCGGCCACGCCCTCGGCGCCGGACCCTGGCGGATGCTCGCGCGGCACCTGCTCCCCTCGACCGTGGGCTATCTGGCGGTGCAGGCGACGCTGCTGCTTCCCGCATTCGTCCTCGCGGAAGCGACGCTCTCGTTTGTCGGCCTCGGGTTTCCGGATCCGGTGCCGACCTGGGGCACGATGCTGCAGGACGCCGCCAACGTGTCGCTGCTGGGGCGGGCGCCGTGGATGCTGGCCCCGGCTGCCGCCATCTTCGTCGTCGTGCTCGGCGTCAACCTCGTGGTGCAGGGCCGAGGCCGCGCCCCGGTACAATTGGAGCCGTGAGGCGCCGTGAACGATAATGAACACGGGATGAAGCGATTCACCGGCGTGTTCACGCCGATCGCCACCCCGTTCCGGAGCGACGACACCGTCGACGAGCAGGGACTCTGCGCCAACGTGGCGCGCTGGATGCGCACGCCGCTCACGGGGCTCGTCGTACTCGGCTCCAACGGCGAAGCGCCGCAGCTCGACGATGACGAAGCCGACCGCGTGGTCGCGATCGTCCGCAGCGGTATGCCCGCCGAACGGCCGATGATCGTCGGGACCGGCCGGGAGTCGACGAAGGCGACGATCGCGGCGACCAGGCGGGCCGCCGCGCTGGGCGCTGACGCGGCGCTCGTGCGAACGCCGTCGTTCTTCAAGTCGCAGATGACGACCGACGTGTTCGTGCGGCACTATTTCGAGGTGGCCGACGCGTCGCCCGTGCCCCTGCTCCTCTACAACGTGACGATGTACACCGGCGTGAACCTGCTGCCCGACGCCGTCGCGACGCTCGCCACCCATCCGAACATCGTCGGCATGAAGGAGTCGGGGAGCGACCTGCCGCAGATGGCCGATGACATCGCGCGCACGCCGGACGAGTTCACCGTTCTGGCCGGGTCGGCCGCGACGCTGTTCCCGGCGCTCGCGCTCGGGTGCGACGGCGCGATTCTCGCCTTGGCGGCGCTCGCTCCCGATGCGTGCGTCCAGATGGTCGCGCTCGTGCGCGAGCGGCGCGTCGAGGAGGCGCGCGCGCTCCAGAGCCGCCTGATGCCGCTCGGCCGGGCCATCGGCGCGCAGTACGGCGTGCCCGGGCTCAAGGCCGCGATGGATCTCCTCGGATATGCCGGCGGGCCTCCGCGGCCGCCGCTCCGGCCGGTCGCGCCGCAGACGATCGAGCTGCTCCGGTCCCGGCTGACGGCACTGGGCCTGCTCGAGCAGATGGTGGGCACGTAACGCGAGATGGCACTCCGCGCAGCGATTTGGGCGTCCCTGCTCCTGACGATCGCCGCCGCCTGCGCCACCAACCCGGTGACCGGCCGCCGCGAGCTCTCGTTCATGAGCGAGGCGCAGGAGATCGCCATCGCCAACGAATCGGAGCCGCAGATCAAGGCGGAGATGGGTGTCTACAACGACCCCGAGCTCCAGCGCTACGTCAGCGAGATCGGCTGGCGCATGGCGAAGATCTCCGAACGGGCGCACCTTCCGTGGCGCTTCACCGTCGTCGACGTGCCGGTCGTCAACGCCTTTGCCGTGCCGGGCGGCGCCATCTACGTCACGCGCGGCATCATGCCGTTCCTCGACGACGAGGCGGAGCTCGCCGGCGTCCTCGGCCACGAGATCGGCCACGTCACGGCGCGGCACTCGGCGCAGCAGTACACGCGGCAGATCAGCGGGCTGGTCGGCCTGACCGCGCTCAGTATCTTCGTGCCCGCGGCGCGCCCCTTCGGCGACCTGTCGACGCAGGCGCTCGGCGTCCTCTTCCTGAAGTACGGGCGGGACGACGAGCTGCAGTCCGATGAGCTGGGCGCCCGGTACGAGTCGCGGCTCGGGTGGGACCCGGCGGCCGTGCCGGCGTTCCTGTCCACCCTCGGGCGGCTCGACGAGGCGGCGGGCGACCGCCGCGGCATCCCGGGGTGGCTGTCGACGCATCCCGAGCCGCTGTCGAGAGTGGACGAGATTCAGCCGGTCGTGCGGCAGCTCAAGGCCGCGGGCGGCGACTTCTCGACCAACCGCGACGCCTTCCTCCAGCGCATCGACGGCATCGTGTTTGGCGACAATCCGGAGCAGGGAGTCGTCCGGGGAGACGCGTTCCTGCATCCGGTCCTGCGATTCCGGATCGAGTTTCCGAGCGGCTGGGAGATTCAGAACAGTCCGCAGCAGGTTCTGGCCATGGCGCCCGGCGCGGACGTGTTCATGCTCCTGCAGCTCGTCGAGCAGCCGCGCGGGCGGAATATCGAGGAAATCGCCATGAACGCCATGAGCCGGTCCGGGTTCCGGGCGGTACAGGGCAGCCGGACGACGATCAACGGCCTCGATGCGTTCGTCGGGGTGTATCAGGGCCAGGTGGAGGGGCTCGGCGTGGTGGCCACGCGCGCGGCGCACATCGCGTACGACAACAAGGTGTTCCTGGTGGCCGGTCTCACGTCGTCGCGCCTGTTCGAGCAGGCCGACTCCGCCTTTGCCACGAGCATCCGCTCCTTCCGGACGCTTTCGGCCGCCGAAGCCGAAGGGATCCGCCCCGATCGCGTCGACTTCTACGTCGTGCGCGAGGGAGACACCTGGGCGTCGATGGCCGAGCGCGCCGGCGGCGCCATCAAGCCGGCTACGCTCGCCGTGATGAACAACGCGGCCCCCGCCTCGCAGCCGCGGGTGGGCAGCCGCATCAAGATCGTCGTGAGAGGGTAGGACGAGTCCTGGTGGGCCCGCCGCGACGCATATGACGAAACGTCGACTCCTTCGCGCGCTCGCGACTGCCACCGCAGCCGGATTCGGTCTGCTCGTCTACGCGTACCTGACGCTGCCCGACGTCCGCGTGCTGGCGAAGACGAATCCTTCGACGACCGCCTTCATGGAGCTGCGCGCCGCCGAGGGAGCGCGCGAGGGGCGAACCGTCCGCCGCGTGCAGCGCTGGGTGCCCTACTCGCACATCTCGCCCGCGCTGAAGCGCGCGGTGCTGGTGGCCGAGGACGCCGCGTTCTGGGATCACGAAGGCGTGGACTATGACGAGCTCCGCGAGTCGATGCGCGTCAATTGGGAACAAGGGCGGGCCGTGCGCGGCGCGAGCACCATCACGCAGCAGCTCGCCAAGAACCTGTACCTCTCGCCCTCGCGCGATCCGCTCCGAAAGCTCCGCGAGCTGATCATCGCGCGACGGCTGGAGGCGGCGCTCCCGAAGGCGCGCATCTTCGAAATCTATCTGAACGCCATCGAATGGGGCGACGGCATCTGGGGCGCGGAAGCGGCCGCGCGCACCTATTTCGGGGTGCCCGCCTCGGCGCTCTCCCGGGACCAGGCGGCGCTCCTGGCCGGCGCCATCGTCAATCCGCGCGTGCTCAATCCCGCCCGTCCGTCAGCGCGGTTGTATCGGCGCCAGCGGCTCATTCTGAGCCGGATGGGTGAGGTGACACCCCCTGCGCCGGTGCCGCTCGTGGCGGCGGCTCCCGAGGGGCCGTTCGGCGATACGCTCGCGCCGGGGGAGGCGGCAGCCGACCCGGTCGCTGACGCCACCGCTCGAGAGGGTCTTCCTGCTGAGCCGGCGTTACCGCCGGCATCGGAATCGGATCCGTTCCCGGATCCGTCGTCTGAGACACCGTCCCCACCGGCGCCGTAAGACAAGAGGACGTCGTGCGTGAGTGCCTCCGCAGCACGTCGCGCCGGGTTACGCGCGACCGGATCTGCCAGGCCGCGCAGTTCGGGTCCGCAGTCTCGTCCTCAGCGTGCCGACCGAATCGATCCGGGAAAGACCCTCGGTGCGATGGGGGCTTGGACTCTTTCCGCGTTCCTGACTTCTTCCACCCGCCGCGCGCCGACGAACCGCCGCGCCCAGTACGACGCCGAGTATGGCTCCACGCGTACGACGCCGCGCGAGCTCGGCGCGTGGACGAACCGGCCGTGGCCGAGCGCAATCCCGACGTGCGACGCGCCGCGGGTGACGGTCTGGAAGAAGAGCAGATCGCCTGCACGGACCTCGTCCAGATCGACGTCGCGTCCGACGCGATACTGATCGCGGACCTCCCGCGGGAGCGCCAGCCCGTGTCGCCCGAACACCCACTGCACGAAGCCGCTGCAGTCGAAACCGGTCGGGTCGCTGCCGCCGTTTCGGTAGGGGACCCCGAGAAACCCCAGCGCCGTGCGAATGACGCCGGCGAACGTCCCTTCTGCAGCGGGCACGTCCGCCGCCGGCGGCGGGGCGGGCGCCTCGACCCGCTCGGGCGGGACCTCAGCCGCACCGGGCGGCGTTGCCGCGCCCGGGAACGGGCGGGGAACGCCGCTGCGCGCGGCGCAGGCGCCGCTCGTCACAGCCAGCAGCACGACGAGCACCCGGATGGTCACGCTGGTGATATCGGCGTAAGTCGCTGAGTTCACTAGTCTTCTACGCCCGGCAATCTGGACAGCCCCAAGAGCACCGGTTATCATGAAGCGGGAACATGGAGCAGACGCTCCTTCTGAACGCGTCGTACGAGCCTCTCAAGGTCGTTCACTGGCAAAAGGCGGTCACGCTCTGGTGCCAGGGCAAGGTGGAGGTGATCGCCGTTCACGACCGCGAGGTAAGGGCGGTGTCCTTCAGCTTCAAGCTGCCCTCGGTCATCCGCCTCCTCCGCTTTGTCAAGATCAGACGCCGGTTCGATTACGTCCCGTTCTCCCGCGCCAATATCTACGCGCGGGACAACTACACGTGCCAGTACTGCAACGAGACGCTGTCGACGGCGGAGTTGACCTTCGACCACGTGGTGCCGGTGGCACAGGGCGGCCGCAAGGACTGGGAGAACATCGTCACCTGTTGCATTTCGTGCAACCGCCAGAAGGGCGGGCGCACGCCGCAGGAAGCGGGACTGAGGCTGCTGCGCGCGCCGCGGCGCCCGGATTCTGCACCGGCGATCCGCATCACCATCGGTCTGCGCAACGCGCCCGAGAGCTGGCGCGACTACCTCTACTGGAACGTCGAGCTGGAAGACGATACCTAGGGTTACGATTGCCTCGTGCCCACCATCAGGTCCGTTCACCCGCTGCGCGTGGTGGAGGGCGGACGGATTACGATTCACGGCGCCGATTTTCACGCTGACGCGCTCTCCACGGTCACGCTTGGCGACGTCCCGGCGCGCGTCTCGTTCGCCTCGTCGACGCGTCTGGTCGTCACGGTCCCGCCCGAGGTGGATGGCGGCCGCACCGAGTTGAAGGTTCCCGGCGTGCCGCTCCAGACCGCCTACGTCGCCGTCGGCGCACGCTGGGCCACGGGACTGCACCAGGTCGACAACCCGGTCTTCGATTCCGGCGGGAATCTGTACGTCACCTACAGTGGATCGCGCGGCCAGGAATCGCCGGTCTCCATCTTCCGCGTCACGCCCGACGGCACGCGGGAGTCGTTCGCCTCTGGAATCGTCAACGCCACGTCGCTCGCCTTCGGTCCCGACGGCCACCTGTACGTGTCGAGCCGCTTCGAAGGGGCGGTCTACCGCGTCGCCGACAACGGGTCGCACGAGCAGGTGGCCAGCGATCTTGGCGTCGCCTGCGGCATCGCCTTTGACGATGAGGGGTGGATGTACGTGGGAGATCGGTCGGGCACGATCCTTCGCGTGCGCGACGGACACGCCAGCCCGTTTGCGATGGTGCCGTCGAGCGTCGCGGCCTTTCACCTGGCCATGAGCGCCGAGCGGGAGCTGTTCGTCACGGCGCCGACGCTCAACGCCTACGACTACATCTACCGCATTACCCGCGACGGCGAGGTGCGGACGTTGCCGTGCCCGCTGGGGCGGCCGCAAGGCCTCGCGTTCGCGACCGACGGCACGCTCCACGTCGTCGACGCGCTGGCGGGCGCGAGCGGCGTGTACCGCTTCGCCGATCTCGACCGTGCGCCGGAACTGGTGATTTCGGGCGGCACGCTCGTGGCGGTTACGTTCGGCCCGAACGGCGAGACGGTCGTTACGTCGAACGATACGGCGTATCGGTTCGACTAGGCGGTAGGCGGTAGGCGGTAGGTGGTAGGCGGTAGGCGGTAGGTGGTAGGCGGTAGGCGGTAGGTGGTAGGCGGTAGGCGGTAGGTGGTAGGCGGTAGGTAGTAGGCGGTCGCTGGAGCGCTCATGTCACAGCTGTTCGCGCGCAAGCCGATTGCCGACCTGCAGCCTCCCTCCGATGACGCGCATTCGCTGAAGCGTGTGCTCGGCGCCGGCGACCTCGTGATGCTGGCCATCGGCGCCGTGATCGGCGCCGGGATCTTCGGCGCCATCGGCACGGCGGCGGCGGGCCAGATCGGACCTGGCGGCGACGTGATTCGGTACGGCGCCGGACCTGCCCTCGTCTTCTCGTTCGTCCTGCTCGGCGGCGCCTGCGCGCTGGCGGCGCTCTGCTACGCGGAGCTGGCCGCCATGATCCCGCAGGCGGGCAGCGCGTACGCGTACGCCTACGCCACGCTCGGCGAGCTCGTCGCCTGGATCATCGGCTGGGATTTGATCCTCGAGTATGCCGTCGGGAACGTCGCCGTGGCGATCTCCTGGGGCGACTATTTCACGACGCTGGTGAGAGGAATCGGCATCGACCCGCCCGGCTGGCTCACCACGGGATACCGGACCGCGCTCCTCAGCGCCGACCCGGCCGTGCACGGCCTGCTCGACACCGCTCCGCGCCTGGCCGGCCAGCCGGTGCTGGTGAACCTGCCGGCATGTGCGATCGTCATGGCCGTCACGTGGTTGCTGCTGCGCGGCGCGCGCGAGAGCTCGACGGCCAACAACGTGATGGTCGTCATCAAGCTGGTCGCGCTCGGCCTCTTCGTGGCGGTCGGCCTGATGAACATCGACCCGGCCAACTACGCGCCTTTTGCGCCGAACGGCTTCACCGGCGTCCACCAGGGCGCGGCGATCGTCTTCTTCGCCTATATCGGCTTCGACGCGATTTCCACCGCCGCCGAGGAGACGCGGAACCCGCAGCGAAACCTTCCGATCGGGATCATCGGCGGGCTCGCCGTCTGCACCGTGATCTACGTCGTCGTCGGCGCGGTGCTCACGGGGATGGTGCCGTCTTCGGATCTGGCGGTGGCCGACCCGCTGGCGCGCGCGCTCGAGCTGACGGGCTATTCCGGCGTCGGGTGGCTCGTGGCGCTCGGCGCCGTCGTGTCCATGTCGGCGGTGCTGCTCGTGTTCCAGTACGGGCAACCGCGCATCTTCTTCGCGATGGCGCGAGACGGACTGCTCCCCGCGTGGGCGGCCCGCGTCGATTCGCGAACACGCGTTCCGCACACGACCACGCTCGTCACGGGCGTGCTCGTCGCCGTCGCCTCGCTCGTCGGCGACGCGGCCGAGACGTACGATCTCACCAATATCGGGACGCTGTTTGCGTTTGCGCTCGTCTGCGGCGGCGTGCTGGTCCTGCGCGTCGCCGAGCCCGAGCGGCCGCGGCCGTTCACGGTGCCGCTCGTCTGGATCGTTGCGCCTCTGGGCGTCGCCGCCTGCCTCTTCGTGATGATCGGGCTGCCGCGCCAGGCGTGGGAGCGGTTCGGGGTCTGGCTCGCCGTCGGGAGCGTCATCTATGTTTCCTACGGGCGCCGCCACAGCCGCCTTCGGCGACTTCGCCGGGTCCGAAAGGACCCGGCCTACAGGGAGTGCTGAGGGCTACAGCATGTTGCAGGGCGGGTCCTTCTGGACCCGCCGGGGTAAGATGGACGTTTCGACAACCCGAGGAAGTCCCGGCAAGGCAGGTATGGCGCACGACTGGATTGCGGTGCGCGGCGCCCGTGTCCACAACCTCAAGAACATCGACGTCGACCTTCCGCGCGACCGGATCGTCGTGATCACCGGCCTGTCGGGGTCGGGCAAGTCGTCGCTGGCGTTCGACACGATCTACGCGGAAGGGCAGCGGCGATACGTGGAATCGCTGTCGGCGTACGCGCGCCAGTTCCTCGACCAGATGGAGAAGCCGGACGTCGACCTCATCGACGGGCTCTCGCCGGCCATCTCCATCGAGCAGAAGACCACGGGATCGAATCCTCGATCGACGGTCGGCACCGTCACCGAGATCTACGACTACCTGCGGCTGCTCTTCGCCAACATCGGCGTGCCGCACTGCTACCGGTGCCGGCGCGAGATCGCGGCGCAGTCGCTCGAGCGGATTCTCGATCTCGTGATGCTCTATCCACAGGACGCGCGCATCAACGTGCTCGCGCCGGTAGTGCGGGGCCGCAAGGGCGAGTTCAGGAAGGAACTGCAGGCGCTCCGGCAGCGCGGGTTCACCAAGGCGCGCGTCGACGGGCAGTTCCGGACGCTCGACGAGGACATCCGTCTCGATCGGCGGCGCAATCATACGATCGAGGTCGTCGTGGATCGGCTGATCGTGCGCTCGGGCATCGAGCGCCGGCTCGCGGGCTCGCTCGAGGTCGCCCTCGATCTCGCCAACGAGGTCGTCGTCATCAATGCCCACGAGCTGGGCGACCGGCTCTTCTCGCGCCGTCTGGCCTGCATCGACTGCGGGATCTCGATGCCGGAGATGACGCCGCGGGCGTTCTCGTTCAACTCGTCGCACGGCGCGTGTCCCGACTGCCAGGGACTCGGCGCCACCTACGACTTCGATCCGCGGCTCGTCGTCCCCGACGAATCGAAGTCGCTGTTGGAGGGTGCGATTGCGCCGTGGGCACGCGGCGATCGCAGGCTGGTCCGGGAGGCCATTCTGTCGATCGCTCGCGCATACGGCGTCGATCCGGAGGTCCCGTTCGCGAAGCTCCCGAAGAAGCATCGCGACCTGCTGCTCGTCGGCCCCGGGTCGGCTCGCCGACTGGCCCGCCCCGGGGTCGGCGACGGTGGGAGCCGCGCCGCCGCGTCCGGCGCCGAGGAGGAAGAGGAGATCGCCGACGACCTCGATCTCCCGCGCCTCCGCCGGCGGCCTCGCGAGGCCGACCTCGACCCGTTCGGCAAGGACTTCGAGGGGATCATCCCGAACCTGCGCCGCCGGTACGAGCAGGGGTCGTGGATCGTGCAGGAGGACCTCGAACCGTTTCGGATGCTGCGCGAGTGCCCGTCGTGCCGCGGGCAGCGGCTCAAGCCGCAGAGCCTCGCCGTGCGCGTCAAGGGGCGCGGCATCGCCGACTACGTCACCCTGCCGATCAGCGAGGCGCTGAACGTCTTCGAGCGGTTCGACCTGAGCGAACGGGAGGGGCTCGTCGCAGGGCGTGTCCTGCGCGAGATCCGGGAGCGCCTCTGCTTCCTGCACGACGTCGGCGTCGGCTACCTCACGCTGAACCGCAGCGCGGCGACGCTGTCCGGCGGCGAAGGGCAGCGGATCCGGCTCGCCACCCAGATCGGCGCGAACCTGTCGGGGGTCCTCTACATCCTCGACGAGCCGTCGATCGGCCTGCATCAGCGCGACAATCGGAAGCTGCTCTCCACGCTCGTCCGTCTGCGCGACCTCGGCAACACGGTCGTTGTCGTCGAACACGACGAGGAGACGATCCGCACGGCCGACTACGTGGTCGATCTCGGGCCGGGCGCCGGCGAGCACGGCGGCCACGTCATCTTCCAGGGGTCGCCGGCTGATCTGCTGAACTGTGGCGACGGATCGTTGACCGGCGCCTATCTGCGGGGCGAGCGCTCCATTCCGACACCGAACGCCCGCCGGCCGGCGCTCCGGGGCGGCATCGTCATCCGCGGCGCCCGCGCCAACAACCTCAAGAACATCGACGTGGCGATTCCCCTCGGGACGCTCACAGCCGTGACGGGCGTGAGCGGATCCGGCAAGTCGACGCTCGTCAACGACATCCTGTATCGCGCGCTGGCGCGCACCATCTACCGCGCCTCGGCGGACCCGGGACCCCACGATCGCATCGAAGGAGCGGAGCTCATCGACAAGGTGATCGAGATCGATCAGTCGCCCATCGGCCGGACCCCGCGCTCGAATCCGGCGACCTATACGGGCATGTTCACGTTCATCCGCGACCTCTTCGCCATGATGCCCGAGGCGAAGACGCGCGGCTTCAAGCCGGGCCGCTTTTCCTTCAACGTCAAGGGAGGACGCTGCGAGGCGTGCCAGGGGGACGGAGTCATCGCGATCGAAATGCACTTCCTGCCCGACGTCTACGTCACGTGCGAGCAGTGCAAGGGCCGTCGCTACAACCGCGAGACCCTCGAAGTGCACTACCGCGGCAAGTCGATTGCCGAAGCGCTGGAGCTGACGGTCGATCAGGCGCTGCCGCTCCTCGAGAACATACCGCCGATTGCCACCAGGCTGCGCACGCTGCAGGACGTGGGGCTCGGCTACATCGAGCTGGGACAGTCGGCGACGACGCTCAGCGGCGGCGAGGCGCAGCGTGTGAAGCTGGCCCGCGAGCTCTCGCGGCGGGGCACCGGACGCACGCTCTTCATCCTCGACGAGCCGACCACCGGGCTGCATTTCGAGGATACGCGCAAGCTGCTCGACGTCCTCAACAAGCTGGTCGATCAGGGGAACACGGTGGTCGTCATCGAGCACAATCTCGACGTGATCCGGTCGGCCGACCATGTGATCGATCTGGGGCCCGAGGGGGGAGCTGCCGGCGGCCAGGTCGTCGCGACCGGCACGCCCGAGGAGGTGGCGGGCAACCCGAAGTCCGCGACGGGAGCGTTTCTCCAGTCTCTGCTCGCCCGATAGTGTGGTAAACTTGCCACACTTAACGGCGTTGGCGTTGTGGCTGCAATACAACAACCTCGAACACCAATCCTTCGAGCGCGTGGCGTCTCATACCGCAATAGACTCATTGGAAAGCAGTTAGATAGCTTTCCGGAAATAGCACAGCTCGGCACTGTGATTGCTTCTGCCGGGAAAACCTTCGTGGCTGACGGCCAGGAAGTCTGATGCACGCTCAACGGACGCTTCGCCGCCCTATCTCCTGCGCAGGAATTGGCCTCCACTCGGGCAACAAGGTCACGCTCTCGCTGAAACCGGCTTCTTCCAACAGCGGCATTCGCTTCCGCCGCTCCGATCTGGGCGGCCTCGAGATTCCCGCGATCGTCACGCACGTCGGCGGCATCGACCATGCCACCGGCCTGATGCGCGACGCGGTCACGGTCGATACGGTGGAGCATCTGCTGGCCGCGTTCGTCAGCCTTGGCGTCGACAACGCGGTTGTGGAGCTGAACTCCCCGGAAGTGCCGATCATGGACGGCAGCGCCGCCCCGTTCGTCTACCTGATTCACGAGGCGGGGATGAAGTCGCTGCCCGCGCCGCGCCGCTATCTCAAGGTGCTCCGGCCGATTTCTCTCTCTCACGGCGACAAGCGCATCGCGCTCTACCCCTCGGACCATTTGAAGGTGACCTACAGCATCGCCTTCGACCATCCGCTGCTGCGCCACCAGTCGCGGACGATCCGCATGACCGAGGAGTCGTTCGTGGAGGAGATCGCGCCCGCCCGCACGTTCGGGTTCCTCGAGGACGTGGAGATGATGCGGCAGCACGGGCTGGCGCTCGGCGGCTCGCTGGAGAACGCGATCGTCATCGGCGATACCGGCGTCCTCAACAACGCGCTGCGCTTCGAGGACGAATTCGTCCGCCACAAGATCCTCGACGCGATCGGCGACATGGCGCTGGTGGGCCATCCGATCATCGGCCATCTGATCGCGCACCGTGGCGGGCATGCGCTGCACACGGCGTTTGCGGCGCGGGTGCTGGAGGATGCCGAGGCGTGGACGCTCGTCGAGGCGCCGGCGGCCGCGCCGTCGTCTCCCGTCATGCTGCCCGTCAAGGGCGTCGCGCGCGCCTAGTTCGGTCCGAAGCTCCTGATCGCCGACGGCTCGTCCGGATGGACCTCGAGCACGCCGTGCGCCCCTGTCATCGTCAGCATCGTCTCCACGCGCTTCTGCACGCCGGCCAGCTTCAGGCTGCCGCCCGCGGCCGTTGCCTCACGGGAGAGATCCATCAGGCAGCCGATGGCCGCGCTGTCGACGTAGGTGACGGTCGAGAGATCGATCAGCAGTCGGCATTCGCCCGAACTGATGAGGGAGATGATGCTGCTGGCGAACTCGGAGAGCAGCGGGTACAGCAGGCGCGTCTCGTTGACGTGCACGATGGAGACTCCCTGCTCGCGATCGGTGGTGAGGTTCACGCCGGCCTGCTGCATGCGCAACGGGCGCTCGATGCGCGCATGATAACATGCGAACGCTCGTGCACCAACCGTTCACTCACGTCGGCGATGACCTCACGTGCGGTGGCGTGAGCGTCGCCGCGATCATCGAACGCACCCGCACTCCGCTGTACATCTACGACGCCCGCGCCATTCGCGACGCGTATCGCGCCATCGACCAGGCGTTCGCACCGTGTCCACACGCCATCCATTACGCGCTGAAGGCGAACTCGACGCTCGCGATCGTGCGGCTGCTGCGGGCGATCGGCAGCAAGGTCGATGCGAACTCCGGGGGCGAGATCGAGATCGCGCTGCGCGCCGGGTACGCGCCGCACGACATCGTGTTCACCGGCGTCGGCAAGACCCGTGACGAGATCGAGCACGCCATCGCGATCGGCGTCGGCGTGATCAATGCCGAATCGCCCGGCGAGCTCGACCGGATCGCCGCTCGGGCGGTCGCAGCGGGGCGCGAGGCGCGGGTGGCGCTGCGGGTGAATCCGGACATCGACGCCGGCAGCCACCCGAACATCTCCACCGGCCTGAAGGTCAACAAGTTCGGCGCGCCACTCGAGGACGCGCGCGCAATCTATCGCGAACGGCGTCGGTGTCCCGGGTTGCGACTTGTCGGCGTCCACGTCCACATCGGATCGCAGATCACCAGCGTCGAGCCGCTGCGAAGAGCGGCCCGGACGCTTGCGGCGCTGGCGTCGGAGCTGCGAGAGGACGGCATTCGGCTCGAGCACGTCGATGTGGGCGGCGGCCTCGGCATCCCGTACGAGGGCCGGCCGATGATCGGCCCGATCGAATACGCCGAAGCGGTGGTGCCGGAGCTCCGGCCCCTCGGCCTCCCGGTCCTGCTCGAGCCCGGGCGCGCCATTATCGGGCGCGCCGGCGCGCTCGTGGCGCGTGTGGTCGACACCAAGCGGTATCCGGACGGACGTCAGTGTGCGGTGCTCGACGCGGGCATGGGTGAGCTGATTCGCCCCGCCTTGTACGGGTCGTACCACCGCATCGTGCCGGTGCACCTCCGGCCGGCGCCGGAAGCGCCCTGGGACGTGGTCGGGCCGATCTGCGAGAGCAGCGACGTCTTCGCGCGCGGCCGCGTGCTGCCGCCCCTCGAGGTGGACGACCTGGTGGCGATTCTCGACGCCGGCGCGTACGGCTCGGTGATGGCGTCCAACTACAACCGTCACCTGCTGCCGGCCGAAGTGCTCGTCGACGAGGGCCGGTGGAGCGTGATTCGCCGCCGCCAGACGATCGACGACGTGCTGGCGCTCGAGTCGTGAGATGCAGGGGCTGCTGATTGCCTTCGAGGGGCTCGATCAGAGCGGCAAGCAGACCCAGGCCGCACTGCTGCTCGATCGCCTCGCGGCCCTGGGGCGCACCGTGCGTCTGCTGTCGTTTCCGGACTACGACACGGCGATCGGGGCCGAGATCGGGCGCGCACTGCGGGGCGAGCGGCACTACACGCCGGACGTGATGCAACTGCTCTACGTTGCCAACCGGTACGAGTGGAAGGGAGAGATCGCCGCCGCCTGCGCGGCGGGCACCATCGTCGTGTGCGACCGCTATCTGGCGTCGAGCGTGGCGTACGGCGAGGCCCAGGGCCTGGATCCGCGCTGGCTGACGACCGTTCAACAGTATCTGCCGCAGCCCGACGTCACGATCCTGCTCGATATTTCGCCGGACGTGTCGGCAGGGCGTAAGCGCCACAATCGCGATCGCTACGAACAGGACCTGTCGCTCCTGGAGCGCGTGCGCGACAGCTACCTGCGGCAGGCGGCGGATGGCTGGATCCGGGTCGAAGCGGGCCGCGACCGAGACGCGGTCGCGGCCGATGTCTGGGCTGCGGTGTCCTCCCTCCGTCTACGATGAGGCGCCGGACGCACGGCTCTTGGCCACCTCCAGCGGCGCGGCACGGGCGAGCGTCAGCACCCGGACTTCCCGGGTCCCGGCGCGCTGGAGCGCGGCCGCGCACGCGTTCAGGGTCGCTCCGGTCGTGCGTACGTCGTCGACGAGCACAACGATGCGAGCCTCCAGCCATTGCTCGCGGGCCTGCCGCGACAGGAGCGGCGAGATCCGGAACGCTCCGCGCACATTGAGCCGGCGCGCGGCCGCCGTCAGCCCCGTCTGCGGCGGTGTGGCGCGGATCCGCCACAGCGCGCGCACCACCGGAGCTCCGAGGTGTCGTGCCAGCGCGTCGGCTTGATTGAAGCCGCGGCCGAGCCGGCGCCAGGCGTGGAGCGGCACCGGTACGACGCAATCGGCGCCGTGCAGCACCTCCGTGCCAGCCCTTCGCAGCAGCGCCCCGAGCGGTCGCGCCAGCACCCGGCGGTCGTCGTACTTGAACGCCAGCAGGATGTTTCGAAGCGCGCCCTCGTACTCAGCCGCCGTGCGGCCGGCGTGAAAGAGCGGCGGACGACGCCGGCAGCGCGCGCACTGCTCCAGCGCGAGGCTCACCGCGCGCCAGGAGGGAAGCGGGTCACCGCACGTGCGGCAGAACGGGGGCGTACAGAGGCGGACGGCGTTCCAGCACGCGGAGCAGACCGGCCCGTCGAGCGGCGCGTCGAGCACCCCCGCACAGGCGGCGCAGTGCGGAGCGAGCGTGGCCGCGACGAGCGCGTTCAGGCCTAATCTGAGAACTCGTGTCGCGCTGCGTTGCCCCAGAGTCGCTCCAGGTCGTAGAACGCGCGGCACTCGCGGCCGAAGATGTGCACGACGAAAGAGAAATAGTCGAGCAACACCCATTCGGATTTCTTGACTCCCTCCGCCAGGGCCGGCCGCTCGCCGAACTCTGTTCGCAGCGTCTCGGTCACGGCGTCCGCAATCGCCTGAATCTGCCTCGGGTTCGTGCCGGTACAGACCACGAAGTAGTCGGTGAACCCTCCGGTCTTGCGCAGATCGAGCACGACGACGTCGAGCGCCTTCTTGTCGCGGGCCGCGTCCACCGCGCCGACGACGGAGCGGGGCAGCTTCGACGGCCCCCGCACAGGCGCTTTCGGCGCGGTCGGGCTCTTATGTGCCCCGGACTTTTTCGCTGTGACCATGCAAGTTGCTTTCCACGTAGAGGCGGTGGGCGGCGATGTGCCGCGCCACGGCGGGGGGAACGAGATCGTCAATCGGCTGCCGTGCGGCCAGCCGCGCGCGAACCGTCGTCGACGAGACGTCGCGGGTGCGAGCTTCGACGAGAAAGATCGCGGTTCTACCGGCTCTGTCGTTCGCTCGGTCGAGAGGCCTGACTCGCTGCCGGAGCTCCGGTGTCCCGGCCAGCGCACCGCCGATCGCCGTGCCGGGACGTGCGACGATCACGAAGTGGGCGTCGTCGAGCACCCCGGGAAACTCGTGCCAGGTGGCAATATCTGCAAACGCATCGGTGCCGAGGATGAAGAACAACTCGGACGGGCGCCAGCCGGCGGCGTGCAGCGCGCGCAGTGTGTCCGAGGTATAGGAGCTCCCTGGCCGGCGCGCCTCGACGTCCGACACCCGGTAGCCCGGGAGGTTGTCGATGGCGAGCGCAACGAGCGCAAACCGGTGAAACGCGTTCGCATGGGGCTCCATGGGCCGGTGCGGCGGATCGTGCGAGGGCACGAACAGCACCTCGTCGAGCGCCAGCGCGGATCGGGCCGCGTCGGCGGCGTCCAAATGGCCGACATGGATCGGATCGAAGGTGCCTCCCAGTACGCCCAGCTGCCGCGTCATGCGTTCGGTAAGACGAGCAGCGACGGGTCGGCGGCCGTGCGTCGGGCCGCGACCTGCCGCCAGGCGGCTTCGAGGAGCTCGTCTACGCCTTCTCCCGTCACGCCAGAGACGCGGAAGAACGGCAGCCGCCGCTGCCGCACGCGCGATTCCAGCCGCTCCACGCGCGACGGATCGTCGAGCGCGTCGATCTTGTTGGCCGCCACGATCTGCGGCTTGGCGGCCACCCGCGGATCGAACAGCCGCAGCTCCTCGAGAATCACCTCGAAATCCTCCACGGGATCGCGTCCGGAGGCGCCGGACACATCGACCAGGTGAATCAGGGCACTCGTGCGCTCGATGTGCCGCAAGAAGCGATCGCCGAGCCCCTGCCCGGCGTGCGCGCCCGCGATGAGGCCCGGCACGTCGGCGACGACGAAGCTGCGATCGCCGCTCAGGGTGACGACACCGAGGTTCGGCGTGAGCGTGGTGAACGGATAATCGGCGATTTTCGGCCGCGCGGCGGAGATCCGCGCGATGAGCGTCGACTTGCCGGCGTTGGGAAAGCCGACCAGCCCGACATCGGCGAGCAGTTTCAGCTGCAGCCGGAGGAACCGCTCTTCGCCGGCCTCGCCCGGCTCGGTGCGGCGCGGCGCGCGATTGGTCGAGGTGGCAAAGCGTGCGTTGCCCCGCCCGCCGCGTCCGCCCCGGGCGACGAGCACGCGCTGTCCCTCCTGCGTCAGATCCGCGAGCAGCTGCAGCCCCTGCGCGTCTTCGGCAGCCGCGCCCACGTCGGGATCTCTCGCGAAGACCAGCGTGCCGATCGGCACCTCGATCTCGAGTTCTTCGCCGTCCTGTCCCGTCCGGTTCGAGCCCTGGCCGTGCTGGCCGCGCCGGGCCTTGAACTCGGGGTGGTAGCGGAAGTCGATGAGGGTGTTCTTCCGTGGAGAGGCAACGACGTAGATCGAACCGCCGTTGCCGCCGTCGCCGCCGTTGGGACCGCCGCGGGGAACGAACTTCTCGCGGCGGAAGCTGAGGGCTCCGCGTCCGCCGCTGCCGGCGGCGACGTGGATGTCCACCTCGTCGACGAACATCCAGATCAGTATACGGCCTTGGGCTTCGGGCTCTTGGCCGTGGGCTACTGAATCGGAATCACCGAGATGCGGCGGCCGTGCTCGCCGTGATCCTCGAAGCGGACCTTCCCGTCGATCTTCGCAAACAGCGTGTGGTCCTTGCCGAGGCCGACGTTCAGGCCGGGCTCGAAGCGGCGTCCCTTCTGGCGCACGAGGACGGATCCGCCGGTCACGACGTTCCCGTCGTGACGCTTGACGCCAAGCCGCTGGGCGTTGCTGTCACGGCCGTTGCGCGAGCTCCCCTGTCCCTTCTTATGAGCCATGGCTGATCCTCTTTCGGCTTCGGGCCCTGAGCTCCGGCGTTGGCCACAGTCTGGAACCCACGACTTCTACACCTGGATGTCCGTAATGCGGACGCGCGTGAAGACGCTGCGGTGGCCGCGCGTCTTCCGGAATCCCTTGCGCCGCTTCGTCTTGAAGACCCGAAGCTTGGGGCCGCGCGCCTCGCCATCGACCACGCCCACCACGCGGGCGTTGGCGAGGAACGGCGCGCCGGCCATCACGTCGCCGGCGTCCTTTTCGACGAGGAGCACCTGGTCGAAGGTCACCTGCGATCCGGCCTCACCGGGCGCGCCGGCGATCTCGACGACGGCGCCTGGCGCCACTTTGAGCTGGTGGCCACGAGTCTGAATGATGGCGTACACGGCGTTTCCCTCGCTTGACCTTCTAGGCGAGCGCGGCACCCGGCCCGCACAAACGATTCAGCTTAGCAAATAGGACGCGCTCCGGGCAAGGCGCAGCTGCGAGGTCGAACCGCCGGCGCGTCACTGGAGCAGGATGCGCGTGCCGCGGATGCGCTGGCTGCTGAGTGTGCTGAGAAAGCTCGGAATGAGCCGGTCCATCAGCTCGAAGTACGACGAGAGCGCCGGCGTCGTCTGGTTCACGTTGTACAGGATTTCCTCGCGGAAGTTCTCCGAGTGCAGGACCGCGCCGGTCCGCCCGTCGATGAAGACGAACCGCGGCTTGAGCACGAATCCCTTCCGCTCCATGTAGGTTCGCACCGGGACGACGCGGCGCCGGCCGAACGAATCATAGATCTCCTGGTCGCGCTGCACGATCCCGGACCGTGCCTGCGGTGCGAACATCACCGTGCCGGTGACGATGAGCGGCTGCTGGTGCTCCTCGCCGATCCGCTTCCAGTACTCCACCTTGGCGAAGACGTGCTCGTACGCCTCGAGATCGGCGTCCTCCTTGATCGCCGCCGGAGGCGCCTGACGATCCCCGCCGTTCGCCTCGCGTCCCTCGAGCGCGACGTCCATCAACGGGAGGACGTCAACGTCGATCACGCGCAGTTCGGACTTGGTGCGCAGCTGGCTGCGCAGCAGGCGCGTCGTTTCGAGGTTCCCGTCCACGTCGTCGCTGCCGCCGGCGATGAAGCCGGCCACGAGAACGCGCTGGAACGCCGACACGTCGAGTTTCGGCCGGATCGGCGTCTCGATCGGGACCTCGTAGTAGCTCGCGCACGCCGCAGTCATCACGACCGCCGCGAGGCTACAGACTGTCCGGGCGAGTCGTGCGGTCATTGATTTCCTTGAACAGCTCGTAGTTCTGCTTGATGAACGAGTTGCTCGGCTCGAGTTCGATCGCCTTCTCGTAGGCGGCGCGCGCCTTGCCGAGTTCTCCCTCGTGTTCGTACGCAATGCCGAGGTTGTTGTGGGCGGCGGCGTAGCCGGGATCGATTTCCACGGCCCGCAGCCACCGGTAGATCGCTTCGCGCCAGAGCCCGCGCTGCGCGACGGCTATCCCGAACTCCACCTGCTTCTTGGCGTCGCTGCGGGCATCGGCCGCGGCGGGCGCCGCGCTCAGCGTCAGCAGGCACAGGAGCGAGGCGACAAGAACGCGCATGGAAGAACCCAGACTATAGCGGCCGGCAACGCAGGGTGCAAGCGCTTTACGGTTCAATAGTTTACTACGGCCGAGCAAGGCATGTGCCAGCCGCCGACCCGCAATTCCCACGGAAATCGACTCGGATCGCATAGAGCGCCATCGCGTGTTGTTTTCTCCATGCGTCATGTCGCGTTGTGGAGCGGTGAACCGACTGCCTATAATTCGAGACACGAGGTCGGGCGCCACCGCTGCGCCGCGTTGCGGCTGGGGGCTCCGGCCTCGTGTCGTTTTGCCCCTCCGCCACGCGGGCAGCGCAGCCGGGCGTCACGCCCGGAGGAGGTTCCTCATGACCGTCGATGAGGCCGTCGCGCTGTCGCTCGTGCCCGACCTGCCGCGCGTGGGACTGACCGAGCGGCTGCGTGCCGGCGATCCCGATCTCGTCGAGGCGGCGGCGCGCCGGCTCGACGAAGCGCGCGCCGTCCGCGCGCGCGCAGAAGCGGCCGGGTTGGGTGTGGTCGCGTGGAGCGACCCGCGTTTTCCCGCGTCGCTCCTGGCGACCTCGGACCTCCCGCCGGCGCTCTGGTATCGCGGCGCGCTCCAGACGCTGGCGGCGCCCGCGGTGGCGATCGTCGGCTCGCGCGCGGCGTCGGCCACGGCGCTCGAGGTTGCCGCGAGGCTGGCGGCCGATCTCGCCCTGCGGGGCATCGTCGTGGTGAGCGGGCTCGCGCGCGGTGTTGATTCGGCGGCGCACCGCGGGGCGCTCCGGGAGGGACGCACGATCGCGGTGCTCGGGTCGGGCGTCGACCGGGTGTACCCGCGCGAGCACGTGCCACTGGCAAAGGAGATCGCCGGGAGGGGGCTCGTCGTCAGCGAGTATCCTCCGGGCACGCCGCCGCTCCCGTTTCACTTCCCGATGCGCAATCGACTCATCAGCGGGCTGGCGTGCGCGGTCGTCGTCGTGGAAGCGTCGGAGCGCTCGGGCTCGCTCATCACTGCCGCGTGCGCGCTGGAACAGGGGCGCGAGGTGATGGCCGTGCCAGGCAACGTGCTCAGCGGACGCAACCGCGGCGCGCATGCCCTGATTCGCGACGGTGCAAAGATTGTGGAATGTGCGGACGATATCGTGGAAGACCTCGGATGGGTGGTGGGGACCGCCGCGCCACCGGCGCCCGCCTCAACTGCTTCGACCGCAACGGGTTCGGGCGACCCGCTGCTGCGCCTGATGCGGGCCGGTGAAGCCTACGATCTGGACGGACTTGCCGCCTCCGCGGGCGTGGCGGCCTCACGCCTGCTGCCTCGCCTGCTGGAGCTCGAACTCCGGGGGCTGGTCGAGCGGATCGAGGGGGGGCGCTTCATGCGGCCGACGCGAACGTGTTAGTGTGATTTCGGATCGAGAGACGAAGTGTCAATGGCTGCGAAGCCTCTTGTGATCGTCGAGTCGCCCGCCAAGGCGAAGACGCTTGGCCGCTTCCTTGGCGCGAAATACCGCGTCGAGGCGAGCTATGGGCACATCCGCGATCTGCCCGAGTCGGCCGCGGAGGTGCCGAAGGAGATCAAGGAGAAAGAGTGGGGCCGGCTCGGCGTTGACGTGGAGAGCGACTTCAAGCCGTACTACGTCGTTCCCGGCGACAAGAGAAAGCAGGTCGCCCACCTGCGGACGGCCGTCAAGGACGCATCGGAGGTGCTGCTTGCGACCGACCCCGATCGCGAGGGCGAGTCGATCAGCTGGCACCTCACAAAGGTGCTCAAGCCGAAGGTGCCGGTCCGCCGCATCGTCTTTCATGAGATCACCGAGGAGGCGGTCAAGGAGGCGCTCGACAATCCGAGCGACCTCAACGAGAACCTCGTGCGCGCGCAGGAGAGCCGGCGCATTCTCGATCGGCTCTACGGCTACACGCTGTCGCCGCTGCTCTGGAAGAAGGTGCAAACCGGCCTGAGCGCCGGGCGCGTGCAGAGCGTCGCCGTCCGCCTGATCGTCGAACGCGAGGAAGAGCGGCGGGCGTTTCACCCGGGCGTCTACTGGGACCTCGAGGCCCGCCTCAGGGGCGACGGCCGCGAGTTCGTCGCGACGCTCGTGCGGCTCGACGACCAGCGGGTCGCCAGCGGCAAGGACTTCGACCCGCAGACCGGCGCCCTTCGAGGCGAGAACGTGCGGCTGCTCGACGAACCGGCGGCGCGGCGCCTCGTGGCGGCGGTCGAGCAGAACGTTCCGTGGACCGTCACGTCCGTCGAACAGAAACCCGGCGCAGAACGTCCGGCGCCGCCCTTCACCACCTCGACCCTCACGCAGGAGGCGAGCCGCAAGCTCGGATTCTCGACCGAGCGGACGATGCAGGCGGCGCAACGGCTGTTCCAGGGCGTTGACATCGGCAACGGCGAGATGGAAGGGCTCATCACCTACCACCGCACCGACTCGACGACGCTGTCGGAGAAGGCGCTGCAGGAGTCGGCGCGCGTCATCCGGCAGATGTTCGGCGGCGAGTACTACGACGGGCCGCGCCGCTACCAGACGCGCGTCAAGAACGCGCAGGAGGCGCACGAGGCGATCCGGCCGACCGACTTCCGCCTCGCGCCGAGCCAGCTCGAAGGCATCCTGGACGGGGACGACCTGAAGCTCTACGACCTGGTATGGAAGCGCACGATGGCCTCGCAGATGGTCGACGCGCGCGTGCTGCGCACGACGATCGAGATGTCGGCCGCTGGGCCCGGCGGCGAGACCGCGGTGCTGACCTCCAGCGGCAAGGCGATCGAGTTCGCCGGCTTCCGCCGCGCCTACGTCGAGGGGAGCGACGACCCGGCCGCCGAACTCGAGGAACAAGAGACGATCCTGCCGCAGTGCCGGGTCGGCGATCGCGTCCACCGGAACGTCTCGACGGGCTCGGGGTCCCCCGGGGCGGAGTCGAGAGGGGACGGCTCGGCCGCCGTCACGCTGCTCGCCGTCGAGCCCAGACGCCACGAAACGACGCCCCCGGCCCGCTTCACCGAGGCGTCGCTCATCAAGGAGCTCGAACGGCTCGGCATCGGCCGTCCGTCGACCTACGCGCCGACGATCGCCACGATCGTCCGGCGCGGCTACGTCTGGCGGCAGGGGAAGGCGCTCGTGCCGAGCTTCACCGCGTTCGCGGTCACCAAGCTCCTCCGCGAGCACTTCGGCGACTTCGTCGAGGTCGACTTCACGGCCGAGATGGAGGAGGACCTCGACGAGATCTCCCGCGGCGAGCGGGAGTGGATTGCGTTCCTGAAGCAGTTCTACTTCGGGGACCGGAAGCACCGGGGGCTGCTGCCCGCCGTGGAGCGCGGCGAGGTGGAGGCCGATTACCCCGTGCTGGATCTCGGCGACGATGTCGAGACGGGAGAGCCCGTGCGCGTGCGGATCGGCCGCTTCGGTCCGTTCGTGCAGGTGGGGGAGGGCGGGCCCGGACGGACGGCGTCGCTCCCGGAAGAGGTCGCGCCGGCCGATCTCAGCGTCGAGAAGGCGCTCGAGCTGGTGCGGGCGAAAGCCGAGGGCCCGCGGGTGATTGGGGTCGATCCCGCGACCGGACAGAACGTGTACGTGATGAGCGGCCGTTACGGCGCCTACGTCCAGCTCGGCGAGACGGACACGGTGCGAAGCGCGCCTGGGCGTGGTGCGGCGGGACGAGAGACGAAGGCGCGAGGGACACAGGGGGAAAAGCCCAAGCGCGCGTCGCTGCAGGCGGGCATGACCGAGTCGACCGTCACGCTCGACGAGGCGCTGAAGCTGCTCTCGCTGCCCCGCGTCGTCGGTCTCCATCCCGACGACAACGAGCCGGTCACGACCAACTTCGGCCGCTTCGGACCGTACGTGAAGCACGGCGGCGAGTTCCGGTCGCTCGACTCCGAGGAGGACGTCTTCACGATCTCGCTCGATGCCGCAACGGCGCTGCTTCTCGCGCCGAAGCGATCGCGCCGCCGGCAGGCGGCGCCCAAGCGGGTGCTGCGGGAGCTGACCGAGGGGAGCGCGACCGTTCGCGTGCTCGAGGGGCGCTATGGGCCCTACGTCACCGACGGCACGACGAACGCCTCCATCCCGAGAGGATCGAATCCCGACGCGGTGACCTTCGCGCAGGCGCTCGAGCTGCTCGAGGCGCGGCGGAACGCTGCGCCCTCGCCGCGGAGAGGCGTGAGCCGGCGGCGCGGCGCCTTGCCGCGGCGGACTCAGCGCAAAGCCGCCGGCGCCTGAGGCCTGGGGCCGTCCTCAACGCACTCTCACCCGGCGCACCGTCCGTCCGCGCGCCGGAGTCCAGTCCTGCACGTCGAGTCCCGGGCGTTCCGGGCACTCCGCCGCGGTGTGATCCAGTCTGCCCTCGGCTTCCAGCCGAGATCGCTGGGACTCGGTGTCAGATGGAGGTCGCCCGCCGCGGGTCGATGTCACCCGCGGCGTGTCTTGCGGGACGCCAGGAACTCGGCCGGCGTCTGCACGCGCAGGCCGTGGCGCAGCGAGGCCAGGAAGTGGCGCCGGTTGTCCGTCACCACGACCGAGGCGCCGGCGGCCCGCGCGATGTCGGCGATGTGCGCGTCGTAGATGCGGCCGCCGGAGGTGCCGTCCTGCCCAGCGGCCTTCAGCATCGGCAGCCGCTCGGAGGACGGCAGGTCGTGGACGGTCATTCGCGCGAAGACCTCGTCCTCGATGAGGGTGACGGCCTCGGCGGGTGAGACCCGGAACTCCGGAGGCAGACGGGTCGACACCGAGAAGAACTCCAGGCAGCAGTGCCAGGCGGTGCCCACCCCGGTCACCTCGTTCTCCGCGACCGCGTGCATCAGCGACTGGGCCGGCGCGCTCTGGGGTCCGAAGTCGACCAACCCCGCCAGGAGCACGCTGGTATCGAGGAACACGCTCACGGCCACCGGCTGCGTTCCTCTTCGATGAGCGCGGCCACATCGACGAGCGAGCGCTTCGCCGGCGGGGCAGTCGGGCGCGCCACGAGGCGGCGGCCGACCCGGACGAGGCGCGGCCTGGGCGCGACCCGCTCCAGCCGAAGCCCCGTGTCATCCGGCGTGATTTCGAGCTCCGTCCCGGCCGCCAGCCCTGCGCGCTCGCGGAGCGCCGCGGGAATGACCACCCGGCCGGCCCGATCGATGGTTGTTCTCATACCATCAGACTACCACACACGATGGTATACCTGACCGGTCTGGGGCCTGTTTCGCCGGTGCGTCTTGCACTGCTGCGGGCCGTACACTAGCCCGGAGGGCTGAAGCCCTCCAGTGACCAATGATTCACATCATCGGCGGGGGGCTGGCCGGATCGGAAGCCGCGTGGCAGGCGGCCTCACTCGGCGTGCCGGTCGTGATTCACGAGATGCGGCCGGTCCGTGCCACCGCCGTCCACAAGACCGGCCGGCTTGCCGAGCTCGTTTGCTCGAATTCCTTTCGCGGCGACAAGCTGGACAACGCGGTCGGCCTCCTCAAGGAGGAGATGCGGCGGCTCGGATCGCTCGTGATGCGCGCTGCCGACGCGCACCGCGTGCCCGCCGGGGCAGCGCTGGCGGTCGACCGCGAACGGTTCGCCCAGGCGGTGACCGACGCGATCGCCGCGCATTCATTGATCACCGTCGCGCGCGAGGAGATCCACAGGCTGCCCCAGGACGCCGCCATGTATCCGCTCATCGTCGCGACCGGGCCGCTCACCTCCGACTCGCTGTCGGCCGACATCGCCGCCTTCGTCGGCGACGAGCACCTGTACTTCTACGATGCGATCAGCCCAATCGTCCTTGCCGAGACGATCGACATGGGGAAGGTGTTCCGCGCGTCGCGGTGGGGTCGGAGCGTCAGGGGGTCAGACCCCGGGTCAGACCCGGGGTCTGACCCCCTGGCCCTGGAGGGGGACTACCTGAACTGCCCGCTGACCCAGGAGGAGTACGATCGCTTCTACGACGCGCTCGTCGCCGCCGAGCCGGCGACGGTCCATGACTTCGACAAGGAGAAGTTCTTCGAAGGCTGCCTGCCGATCGAAGTGATGGCGCACCGCGGCCGCGACACGCTCCGCTTCGGGCCGATGAAGCCGGTCGGTCTGGCCGACCCGCGGACCGGCCGGATGCCGTACGCCGTCGTGCAGCTCCGACAGGACACGCTCGCCGGCGACCACTACAGTCTCGTCGGCTTCCAGACGCAGCTGAAGTGGAGCGAGCAGGCGCGGGTCTTGCGTCTGGTGCCCGGCCTCGAGCAGGCGGAGTTCGTACGCTTCGGCATGGTCCACCGCAACACCTACATCAACGGCCCGCGGGTGCTGCGCGAGACGTGGCAGACGCGAGCCAGGCCTGATCTCTTCTTTGCGGGTCAGATATCCGGCGTTGAAGGATACGTCGAATCGGCGGCGTCGGGGCTCATCGCCGGCCGGAATGCGGCGGCGCTCGTCAGGAACGACGCGCCGCGCGTGCCGCCGCGCACGACCGCCATCGGCGCGCTGGCGTACTACGTCTCGCACGCCGACCCGCGCAACTACCAGCCGACGAACATCACCTTCGGGATCATCGCCCCACCCGAGGCGGGTCCGCGCCGGGCGCGCGACCGCAGGCTCGCCCTGGCCGAACGGGCGCTGCGGGCGCTGGACGACTGGATCGACGAGTGCACACCGAGCTCCGCGACTTTCTCGACTACCTCCGCCTGAATCGCAACACGTCGGTCCACACGGTGGCGGCGTACCGGAGCGATCTGTCGCAGTTCCTCGAGTTCGCCGCACGCCGTCGCGGCACATCCCCCGCACGCCTGCGTCCGTCCCACGTCGACCTCGCCCTGGTCCGGGCGTTTCTCGCGGAGCTGTACCGCCAGGGGCAGTCGCGCGCCTCGGCGGCGCGCAAGCTGTCCGCGCTCCGCGGCTTCGTGCGCTTCCTCCGGCGCGAGGGGCTGCTCGACACCGACCCGGCCGTGCTCGTCGTCGCGCCGAAGCGCGAGCACAAGGTGCCGGCGCATCTGTCGACCGACGAGATGACGCGGCTCGTCGAGGCGCCGGACACGTCACGCCCGCTCGGCCGCCGCGACCGCGCCATTCTCGAGCTGTTCTACGCCTCGGGGCTGCGCCTGAGCGAGCTCGTGGCGCTCGATGTCGACGACGTGAACCTGGCCGGCCGGATCGTCCGTGTGGCGGGGAAGGGCGGAAAGGAACGGCTGGTGCCGTTCAACACGAGCGCGCAGAAGGCGCTGCGCGACTGGTACGGCGACCGTGCGGTGCTCCGAAAGCCCGACGCCCGACGGCCACAGCCGAGAGTCCAGCGTCCAAGGCCCAAGACAGGCGGCGATCCCGTGTTCCTCAACGCGCGCGGGGGGCGACTGACCGGGCGCAGCGTGCAGCGGCTGGTGGCCCGCTACGTCTCCGGCTGCAGCGCCCGATTCGGCATCAGCCCGCACGCGCTGCGGCATTCCTTCGCCACCCATCTGCTGCAGCGCGGCGCCGACCTGCGCGCCATCCAGGAGCTGCTCGGGCACGTGCGGCTGTCGACGACGCAGCGCTACACGCACGTGAACGCGGCGCAGTTGCTGGAGGTGTACCGGAAGACCCACCCGCGGGCGAAACGCGGGGCGTAGGCCCGGTCCCGTTTGGCGCCTCCACGGCGGCAGGTATAGCATCTCCCCGGCGCGCCACAGCGGTCGGGAGGCTCTATGACACTCACACGGTCGGTTGTCCTGGTCGGGGTCATCTGCGGTGGCGTCCTGCCCTCGGCGGTGCCGGCGCAGGAGCTCGGACCCAACGTCCGCAAGGTCAAGGACGGCATCTACGTCCAGTCGGCCCGCGAGGTGAACTCGACCGTCGGCATCGTCCTGACCCGGGAGGGCGTCGTGCTCGTCGACACCGGCCAGACGCCCGCCGACTGGCGGGAGGTCGAGGCGGCGGTGCGGAAGCTGACGCCACTGCCGGTTCGGTACCTCATCAACACGGAAGTGCATCCCGATCACACCGCCGGCAACTTCGTCTTCTCGCCGCCGGCGGTGGTGATCAATCACTGGGGCGCTGCCGACGCGATGCGGAAGGCGGACAATCCGGCTCGGTACGCGAACGCCAGCCCGGAGATCCGCGCCGCCGCGGAAGGCTACCGACTGATGACCCCGCACGTCGAGTATCATGACAAGCTGACGCTGCACGTCGGCGAGCGCACCTTCGAACTGCTGCGCCTGCGGAACGTGCACAGCGAGGCGGATACCGCGGTCTGGCTGCCCTCGGAGCGTGTGCTATTCGCGGCGTCGGTGGCGATTCCCAACAGCCTCAACAACATCCGGCCGTTCGTCGCGCTGGCGGACATGCTCGCCGCCATCAGGATGATGCGGGCGCTCGGTCCCGAGGTGGTCGTGCCTGGACACGGCTCCTTCGGCACGACCGGGATGTTCGACGAGAACGAGCGGTACTTCGGCCTGTTGATCGAGCGTGTCGGCGCGATGGTGCGGCAGGGGAGGACTCTGGACCAGATCCAGAAGGAGCTCCGCATGCCCGAGTACCGCCACTGGGCGTACCAGGAGCGGATGCCGACCAATATCGACGCCGCCTACCGCGCGGTCACGCAGAAGTAGGGCTGTCGTCACTGCGAGGCGGCGTCGGCTTCGTGGCGCCGACGGCGCTCGCCTGGGGACGTCCCGGTCAGACGGCCCCGACGGTTTCCGCGTCGCGTTCGGCTTCGCGCAGCGCCGCCGCGCGGCGGCCGCGGGGGAACTCGATTCCGAGGACCTTGATCTTGTAGTTCATCACGCGCGGGCTGATCCCGAGCAGCTCCGCCGCGTCCTTCTGCACCCAGTTCGACATCTTCAGCGCCTCGACGAGCGCCAGCCGCTCGATGTCCTCGAGCGGGATGCCGGTCGGCGGAATCTTCAGGATCGACGAGGAGTCGCGCGGGGATCCGAGGGCGCCGGGGTCGCCGAGCCGCAAGTCGTCGACGGCGATGTGCGCCCCGTCGGCCAGCAGCATCGCCCGCTCGATTGCGTTCTCGAGCTCGCGGATGTTGCCCGGCCAATGGTACCGCGTGAGGAGCTTCAGGGCGTCGGGTTCCAGCCCGTCGACCTTCTTCTTCAGCTCGCCCGAGAAGCGCCGGATGAAGAAGCTGGCGAGCGCCGCGACGTCTTCCTTCCGCTCGCGCAGCGGCGGCATGTCGATGGTGACCACGTTCAGCCGGTAGAACAGGTCCTCTCGGAAGTGTCCCGACTCGACCATCCTCGTCAGGTCGCGGTTGGTGGCGGCGACGAGCCGGACGTCCACCTTGATCGTGCGCGTCCCGCCGAGCCGCTCGAACTCGTGCTCCTGGAGGACGCGCAGGATCTTCGCCTGCGTGTTGGCGCTCATGTCGCCGATCTCGTCGAGGAAGAGCGTGCCGCCGTCCGCCTGCTCGAAGCGGCCGATGCGCTGCTTGTCGGCGCCGGTGAACGCCCCCTTCTCGTGGCCGAAGAGCTCGGATTCGAGGAGGTTCTCCTGCAGCGCCGCGCAGTTCACCTTCACGAAGTTGCGCGCCGCGCGGTGCGAGTTGTGGTGGATGGCGCCGGCAATCAGCTCCTTGCCCGTGCCGGTCTCGCCGCGGACGAGCACCGTCGTGTTGCTCCGCGCCACCTTGCGGACCACGCCGAGCACCTTCTCGAGCGCACCGCTCGATCCGATGATCCGGTCGAAGTCGTAGATGTCTCCCTGGGCGTGGCGGAGGTAGTCGATCTGGTGCTGCATCCGGCGCATTTCGAGCGCCTTCTCGATCTTGACCTCCATCTCCTCGATCTCGAACGGCTTCTGCACGTAGTCGAAGGCGCCCGCCCTCATCGCCTCCACGGCGGTCGAGACGGATCCGAACGCGGTCATCAGGATGACGGCCGATCCGGGGTGCAGCGTCTTGGCCGTCTTGAGGACGTCGAGGCCGTTACTGCCGCCCATCTTCAGATCGCTCACCACGACGTCGAAGTAGCTCTCGTGCAGCTTTTCGATCGCCGCGTTGCCGTTCGGCGCCTCCTCGACGTCGTGCGAAGCGCCCGCCAGCGCCTGCGCGAGGCCCCGCCGGAGTGAATCGTGGTCGTCTGCAATGAGAATGCGGCCCATGGTCACCGTCCCTCGTCTAGTGCCGTCACCGGCAGCGTCACGCGAATCGTCGTCCCGTGGCCCGGTGCGGTCTGCAGATCGATGCTGCCGTCGTGCGCGTCGACGATCTTCCGCACGATCGCCAGGCCCAGGCCGGAGCCGTGCGATTTCGTCGTGAAGAACGGCTTGAAGACGCGCTCGGCCAGCTCCGCCGACATCCCCGGCCCCTGGTCGGCCACTTCCACGAGCACCGCCGCCCGGCGGTCATCGCCGTCGTCGATCGACCTGCCGGCGGCGCTGATCGTGATGCGGCCGCTTCCATCCATCGCCTCGTACGCGTTGGTCAACAGGTTCGTGAAGAGCTGCGTCAACTGGTACCGATCGCCGTGGACGGGCGGCAGCGACGCCGGCACCCGCACGTCGATCGTGACGCCGCCGCGCTGCGCCTTCGTGTCGGCCAGTTGAATGGCCGACTGCACGGCCTCGCGCACCGCCGTACGCTCGACCTGCAGCCGGATCGGCCGCACGAACTCGAGCACTTCCTGGACGATGGCGTTGGCCATCTTCGCCTCGGTGATGATGTCGGTCAGCACCGTCTGCACGTCGGGCGCGTCCGCGGTCTTCCGCCGCAGCAGGCCCGCCATCACCTCGATGCCGGCGAGCGGGTTCTTCACTTCATGCGCGATCGCGGCGGCCATCTCGCCGACGGCCGCGAGCCGATCGCGCAGCCGCTCGCGCTCCTCCAGTTGTTCGACACGCGTCAGGTCCTTGAAGAACATCGCCGCGCCAATCACCTCGCCGGCGTCATCTCGAACGAGTCCCAGGGTGTAGCCGATCACCTTGCCCGACGGCCGCAGGCGCAGCTCGGCGCGGTTAGGGAGCAGGTGCACGTCGAACGCGCTGTTCAGGACGCGCACCACCTCGGGATGCTGCTGGAGCAGCTTCGCAACCGGACGTCCGAGGTCGTCGCGCCGCGGCGCCGCGTCGAAGATCCGGTACGCTTCGTCGTTGATGAGCGCCAGCCGGCCGTCCCGCGTGAAGGCGAGCACGCCGTTTCGCATGCCCGTTACCAGATAGCGGAAGAACGCCTCGTCCCGGGCGTGCCGCGCCCGACCGCCGGCGCGGGGCGGAGCGGACGCCCGCCCGCGGCGGCCGTCATCGGATCCCCGCTTTCCCGCCCGTCCGCTCGGCCTCGGACGGGGGCGACGGGACTTCGTCATGTGAAGGTGCTCCACGGCGCAGCTGAACCCGCTGGGACCCGGCCAGACGCGCCGAGATTCGCGGGACAACACTGCCGAGGTCGCAAACGGTGTACCCGCTCCCTAAAGGCCGAAACTGCTCCTAAGTGACGTATTTCCAGGGCAGCAGCGGCTGATTTTGGGACATTGCGATTACGATACTGTAATCGTACCGCAATTCTGGGGCCTGGAGCGAGGGCCGTTTTACGATTCGGAGGCGCCCGGCTCTCCAAAGCGCACGCTCGTGCGCCGGGGCGGCTCATGTTCGGCGGCGTGCGCCTGCAGCGCTTCCCATTGGGCCATCAGGTCGCCGACTTCCCACATGAGTGCCTGATGGCGGTCGACGAGCGCGGCGGCTGCGTTGCGGTCGTCGTAGAACCCCGCGGCGCTCATGGCCGCTTCGATCTCCTTCACGTCGGCCTCGCGCGCGGCAATCCGTGACTCCAGCTCCGCAATCCGCTTGTGGAGCGATTCCCGCGCCCGCTGCCTCTTCCGGCGCTCGGTGTCCTCACGCTTCCGCACTTCGCGTGATACCTGTTCCTTGGGGCCCTCGGGTTTCGGCCTTGGGCCTGAGGTCTGAGGGCTGGCGCCTGGCGGCCGCGGCGCCGTCGCAGCCGTCTTGTGCCAGAGGAACTCCCGGTACGTTCCCGGGTACACGACCGCCTCGCCGTGGCCGACCTCGATGATCTTCGTGGCGAGCTCCTCCACGAAGTACCGGTCGTGCGACACGATGAGGAGCGTGCCGCCGTAGTCCTCGAGCGCTTCGAGCAGCACGTCCTTCGAGTCGAGGTCGAGATGGTTGGTCGGCTCGTCGAGGAGCAGGGTATTCGAGGGTCTCAGCAGCATGCGCGCCACGGCCAGGCGCGTGCGCTCGCCCCCCGACAGCACCGCCACCTTCTTGTGGACGTCATCGCCCGAGAAGAGGAACCCGCCGAGGATATTGCGGATCGCCGGAACCATGTTCGTGGCCGAGCCAACCTCGAGCGTCTCGTACACGGTGAGGGCCGGGTCGAGGCGCGCCGCCTCGTCCTGGGCGAAGTATTCCGTGATGACCTGGTGGCCCGCACGGCGCGTGCCGCTGTCGGGCGCCTCGGCCCCCGAGAGCATCCGCATCAGCGTCGACTTGCCGGCGCCGTTCGGGCCGACGAGCGCAATCCGGTCGCCCCGCTCGACGTGCAGGTTCACGCCGCCAAAGACGACGAGGCCGCCGTACGCCTTGCGGACGCCGGCGAGCTCGAGCACCGTGCGGCCGCTCTTGACGCACGCCGGGAACTTGAAGTGAATACGCTTGCGCTCCGGCGGCACTTCGATCGGCACGACCTTCTCGAGCAGCTTGATTCGGCTCTGCACCTGCGCCGCCTTCGTCGCCTGATAGCGGAACCGATCGACGAACATCTTGACCCGCGCGGTCTCCTCGTCCTGCTCGCGCTTGGCCTGGCGCAGCCGCTCGAGCATGGCGTCTCGCTGCTCGACGTACGTGCTGTAATTGCCGATGTAGTCGGTCAGCTTGCGGAGGTTCAGGTCCGTGATACGGGTCACCACCGCGTCCAGGAAGTAGCGGTCGTGTGAGACGAGGATGACGGCGTACGGATACGAGATCAGATACTCCTCGAGCCAGTTGCGCGCCTCGAGGTCGAGGTGGTTGGTCGGTTCGTCGAGCAGCAGGAGATTGGGGCGGCCGAGCAGCAGCTTGGCCAGGGCGAGCCGCATCTGCCACCCGCCGGAAAACGTCTCGGCTCCCCGCGCGGCGTCCTCGTCGCTGAAGCCAAGGCCGCGCAGGACGGTGGCGATTCGCAGCTCCATGTTGTAGCCGTCGCCGAGCCTGAAGCGGTCCTGGAGTTCACTGTAACGGACGAGCATTGTTTCGTGCTCGGCCTGCGGCACCGACGCATCGCCGAGCCGGTGCTCGATGTCGTGCATTTCGGCCTTCATGTCGAGCAGCGGCTGGAACGCGCTGCTCGCCTCGTCGAACACGGTGCGGCCGGCGTAGGTCAGTCCGTCCTGCGGCAGGTACCCGATCGTGAGGTTCGCCGGTGTGACGATGGCGCCCCGGTCGGGCTCCTCGATCCCGGCCAGCATCTTCAGCAGCGTCGTCTTGCCGGCGCCGTTCGGTCCGCAGAGGCCGACACGATCGCCGTCGCCGATCTGCCAGGTGACGCGATCGAGCAGGACACGATCGCCGAACGATTTGGTGAGCTCGGAGAGCTGGATCAACTAGGCAGCGGGCGCGCCGAGCGCTTTGGCGGCGGCGGCGAGGACTTCGGGCACCCGGAACGGCTTTCTCAGATATCCGGCGACCCCGAGATTGACCGCCTCGATGGCGCTCGCCTCGCTGGAGTAGCCCGTGATGATGATGACCGGCAGCTCGGCGCGGAGACGTTTGACCTGACGGATGAGCGCCAGCCCGTCCATGCCGGGCATCCGCAGGTCGGCAATCAGCAGGTCGTACTCGGCGCCCCGGACTCGCGTCAGCGCCGTCGTCGCGTCGGATGCCGTTTCGACCTCGTACTCCGCCAGCGCCAGCGTCTTGGCCAGCAGATCCCGGATACTCGCCTCGTCATCGACCACGAGGATGCGCGCCCGCCGCTGGCGCGCCGACGTCGTCAGGGGCGGCGAACCGCCCGCCGCCGTCCGCTGGCTGTCGAGCCAGGCGTCGATGTCCCGCTTGCGAAACCGCCACTGACGCCCCACCCGAACGGCCGGAATCCTCCCCGCCTTGATCAGCCGATACACCGTCCGGAGGTTCACCTGGAGGTATTCCAGGACCTCTTCCGTCGTCAGAAAGACTTCGTCGGTCGGGAAGTTCAGGGTCAAGCGTACGTCATTCTAGCGCGTTCCGGTCGAGCGCGTCTAAGCATAGAGGAGGAAAGCACTTCCGTGCCCCTCCGGCGTCGTACAATCGAGGAACCAAGCCGCGGCGGGGCCGCCGCCGTCTTATCTAGCAGCCCGGGACGATGACCTCGACCGATGAAGACCTCGTCGCCCGCTCGAGGGGCGGCGATGTCGAGAGCTTCAATGAGCTCATTCTGCGCTGGGAACGGCCGATCTACGCCCTTGCGTACCGGGTGATTGGCCGTGAGGAGGACGCCCGCGACGTCTGCCAGGAGACGTTCCTCCGGGCTTTTCGCGCTCTCCCCGGTTTCAAGGGCCAGGCGAAGTTCTCCTCGTGGCTGTACCGGATTGCGCTGAACCTCTGCCGCGACTGGGTGCGGCGCCGGCGCCGCGCGCCGCTCGTCGAGGTTCCGGAAGGGGTCGACCCGCTCGATCTCGCGGCCGACCGTGAGCCGACCGAGTCGATCGAGGATCTGGTGTCGAGGCGCGAGCTGAGCGACGCCGTCGCGGAGGCCATGGCGGTGCTCCCGGAGGAGCAGCGGACGGCGATCATCCTGAAGGAGTACCACGGGATGACGTTCCAGGAGATTTCTGACCTGCAGGGCTGTCCGCTCAGCACGGTGAAGACGCGCCTGTACCAGGGACTGACCGTGCTGCGGCGCCAGTTGGAGAAGAACGGCCTTGGGTCCGCCCTCGGTCGCGGGAAGAACGCTCCGGTCAGCCACGAAGAGGCCAAACGCGTATGAGTACCACGTTTCGATGCGGAGACCATGCGGCTCTGGTCGGCTATCTCTACGACGAGTGTGAGCGCGCCGAGCGCGACGCGATTGCTGCGCATCTGGCGGTGTGTGCCGCGTGCGCGGCGGAGATGAGCGCGCTCGACTCGACCCGGATTCAGCTTGCGTCCTGGTCGCCGCCGGAGGCCGAACTCGGATTCGTGATCACTCGGTCCGAGACGCGACTCGCGTCGCCTCTCTCGATTCCCCGGTTGGCCTGGGTTGCACAACCGCTGCCGGCGTGGGCGCAGATGGCGGCGGCCGCCGCGATTTTTGCCGTCGGCCTCGCGCTCGGGATCGCGGGCCCCTCGGTGCTCACTCAGCGCGCCGACAGCGTCGCCCGGGACGTCCCGGGTGGTGATCAGGAAGGGCGCGCGGCCGGCGTGACCGTAGCGACGCTCGACGCGCTCGAAGAGCGACTGCGGACCGAGATCGCCGGGCTGCGTGCCTCTCCCTCGGCGCCGAGTGCCGCGCCCGCATCCGCACCCGCGACGTCCGATGGCCTGTTGCTGGCCCGCGTCCGCGCCCTTATCGACGAAAGCGAGCGGCGGCAGCAGCGCGAGCTGGCGCTGCGTACGGCGCAGGTCCTGCGCGACTTCGATTCACAGCGGCGCGTCGATCTCGAGCAGATCCAGCGCAGCTTCGGGCAGTTCGAAGGGCTGACCGGCGCCGAGGTGCGCGAGCAGCGGCAGATGCTCAATTACCTGATGCGGGTATCGCAGCAGCGCTAGGTGGTAGGTGGTAGCCGGTAGGTGGTAGCCGGTAGGCGGTCGCCGGTAGGTGGTAGCCGGTAGCAGGGCCGACGAACCAGCGACCGGCGACCGGCCACCACCTACGGGCTAGGAGTCTGAGAAGAAGGAGCGATCGTGCGAACGTGGTTGATCGCGGCGGCGGTGGTGATCGGGAGTGCGGGCGCGGCGGCGGCGCAGGCGCCGCAGGGCGCCGGCGCCGAGCAGGTGCGCGCCCGCGAGCAGATCTTCATGATGGAGGGCGTGCTCGAGCGCGCCGTGCAGTTGGGTGTCGATAATCTGCGCCGCCGCATGCGCGCGGTGATGCCGGACGACGCGCTGCTGCAGGGCGGCACGCCGCAGGTGCGCGGGTTCCGTCTCGACGGGTACGGCGTCTTCTTCGACGTCGAAGTGCCCGCCGTCCGTCGCAGCCTCGCCTGGTCTCTCCGGACGATGAACGAGACCGGAGTGACGCTCGCCCGCGACCTCGCGCAGATGCGGGCGTTCATGCAGGCGATCGCCGACGAGCGCACGCGCGTGGAGTTCGACCGGATGCTGCAGCGGATCCAGCGCCAGGTGGCGCCCGCTGCGCCGCCCACCGAACGCGCGGCCGGACAGAGTCAGCCGGGCGTGGCCGCCCAGTCGCTCCCGCCGCCGCCGGCGGCAGATCCACTGCTGGTCAGCGATCCAGGCGAGGCGTACACACAGGAGGTCAAGGCGGCCCTGGTCGACGCGATGATCGAGAACAGCGGCGCCCTTGTGCTGGGCGCCGACGAGTGGCTGACGGTCGCGGCGCGCGACAACACGCCCGGCAACGCGCTGGTGCCGGGCGATCAGGACGTCGTCACGCTGATCCTGCGCCTCAAGGGGGGCGACCTGAACGCGTTCCGCGCCGGGCGGCTGACGCTCGACCAGGTGAAGGCGCGGGTGGTCGCCAGCCAATTCTGATCCGGGCTGTGGGCCTAGGGCTCGAGGCGCTGGTCCCAAGTCCAACGCCCAACGCCCAACGCCCAACACCCAATTCCTAACGCCCAAAACCCAACGCCCAAAGCCGGTACAATATCGCCATGGCCCGACGGCTGATCGTAGTGCTCGCGAGCGCGGCGGCGCTCTCCGCCTGTGAGTCGCGCGACGTCCAGACCGATCTGAAGGTCGTCAACGTCCAGACGGGGTGGTACGACGTGGGCATCGTCGAAGGCGGGATGAACAAGCTTGTTCCGAGCGTGTCGCTCGCGCTGCAGAACGTCTCCGACCGCGATATCGCGCGGGTGCAGCTGAACGCGGTCTTTCGGCGGGTCGGCGAACAGGAGTCGTGGGGTGACCATTTCATCCAGGGGATCGACGCAAGCGGCCTGGCGACGGGCGCCACGACCGAGCCCATCGTCCTGCGATCCAGCTTCGGCTACACGGGCCAGCAGGCGCGCCGGGACATGCTCGAGAACCGCGCCTTCGTGGATGCCCGCGTGGAGATCTACGGCAAACATGGCCGGCGCACGTGGGCCAAGATGGGTGAATTCCAGATCGACCGGCGGCTGCTCACCGACTGACAACTCCCAACCCCCAACTTCCAATTCCCAACTCCCAACTTCCAGCTCCCAACATCCCTCGTCCGATCGCAATTCGGGAGTTGGTGTTTTGGGAGTCGGGAGTTGATAATCCCCGGGTGACTGTCACCAGTCAGGTCCCTCCGTCCCTCGAACGACGTCTCGGACCTCTCGACGGCGCGGCCATCATCGTCTCCAACGTCATCGGCGGCGGCATTCTGTTCCTGCCGCCGCAGATCGCCGCATCGGTGCCGAGCGCGTTCCTGTTCCTGTCCACCTGGCTCGCCGGTGGGCTCCTGGCGTTTGCCGGCGCGATGGCGTACGCGGAGCTCGCGGCGGTGCGGCCGCACGCGGGAGGCGAGTACGTCTACCTGCGCGACGCGTACGGCGGGCTGGCGGGGTTCCTCACCGGGTGGACGTCGTTTGTGGCGGGGTTCTCCGGCGCGATGGCCGCCAGCGCCATCGTCCTGGCGCTCTACCTCGATCGCTTCGTTCCTGGCGCGGCCAGCACTGCGCCGCTCTTCGTCATTCCGCTGCCTTACGTACCGCTGACGTTCTCCGTCCAGACGCTGGTGGCGAGCGCGGCGATCATTGTCGCGGCGATCATCCATATCATCGGTATCGGGCCGGGGCGCACCGTCACGAACGTCCTCGCGGCGCTGAAGGTGGTGGCGTTTGTCGGCTTCATCGCGTTCGGGCTCACGTTCGGCACCGGGGGGGCCGCCAACCTGCAGCAGGCCGCCGCCCCGGTCACCATGGCGGGCTGGCTCTTCGCCCTCATCCCAATCATGTTCACGTATTCCGGCTGGAACGCCGCAGCCTACATGGCGGAGGAAATTCGGGATCCCGGACGCAACGTGCCGTTCGCGCTGGCCGTCGGCACGGTCGCGGTCACAGCGATCTACCTGCTGATGAACGTGCTGTTCATCTCCGTGATGTCGGTCGGCGGCCTCGCTGCCGTGCAGGGGAGCGTGCTCGACGTGGTGGCGGATCGGCTGCTCGGAGTCCGAGCCGGCGATGTCATGGGGATCGTGTCGATTGTCAGCCTGGCGGCGGGGCTCAACGCGTACACGTTTGCCGGCCCGCGCGTGTACTTCGCCATGGCCCGGGACGGCGCGTTCTTCCGGGCGGCGGCGCGCGTGCACCCGCGCTTCAGGACGCCGGCGGTCTCGATCGCGGCGCAGGCCGCCTTCGCGATCCTGCTCGTGCTGACCGGCAGCCTCGACGCATTGGCCAACTACGTCGGGTTCGCGATCACCCTCTTCCTCGGCCTCGCCGTCGCCGCCGTGTTCGTGCTGCGGATGCGGGAGCCGGACGCGCCGCGCCCGTTCCGCGCGCTCGGATACCCGGTGACCCCGGCGATCTTCACGCTGGCGAGCGCCGCCATCGTCGCCAACGCGTTCGTGAGCGACCCGCGCCGCACCTTCATTGGCGCCGCCATCATCCTGGCGGGTGTGCCGGTCTATCTGTGGTTCCGCGCGCGCCCGCGGTGATCCCGGTCCCCGTGGGTCACCCCGACGCAGGGCAGGCGGGTGCGCCTTGAGGCATACTGGCAGGGTGCCCTTCGACGCTGCTCAGGGCACCCCGAGCGGAGGTCGAGGGGTGATTCACGCGACGACGATCCTGGCCGTCCGGCACCAGGACCGGACCTGCCTGGCCGGCGACGGCCAGGTCACGGTCGGCAACACGGTGCTCAAGCATGGCGCCCGGAAGATCCGGCGTCTGTACAACGACTCGATTCTCGCCGGGTTCGCCGGTTCGGCGGCCGATTCGTTCGCGCTCTTTTCACGCTTCGACTCGAAGCTCGAACAGTACCGCGGCAACCTCGAGCGCGCGGCCGTGGAACTGGCGCGGGACTGGCGTACCGACCGCCTGCTGCGGCGGCTCGAAGCGATGATGATCGTCGCCGATCGCAAGTCGATGTTCCTGCTGTCGGGCACGGGCGACCTCATCGAGCCCGACGACGGGATCGTGGCCGTCGGGTCGGGCGGCCCGTTCGCGCTGGCGGCGGCGCGCGCGCTCAGCCGGCACAGTCAGTTGACGGCGCGTCAGATTGCCGAAGAGGCGCTGACCATCGCGGCCGATATCTGTATCTACACGAACGCGAGCCTGACGGTCGAGGAACTGTAGCCGGCTGGGGTCGGACGCGACGTACCGTATGGCGATATTTCTCCCCGAGCGAACCACTTCCGGTGTCGATGCGTTGACGCCGCGCCAGATTGTCGCCGAGCTCGACAAGTACGTCGTCGGGCAGGCAAAGGCCAAGCGCGCCGTGGCGATCGCCCTGCGCAACCGCATTCGGCGGCAGCGGCTTCCGCCCGACATCGCCGAGGAAGTCGCGCCGAAGAACATCCTCATGATCGGTCCGACCGGCGTCGGCAAGACGGAGATCGCGCGCCGGCTCGCACGGCTCGCGCAGTCGCCCTTCATCAAGGTGGAGGCCTCGAAGTTCACCGAGGTCGGCTACGTCGGTCGCGACGTCGAGTCGATGGTGCGCGATCTCGTGGAGCTGGCGGTTGACATGGTGCGCGCCGAGCGCGCCGAGGAAGTGCGCGAGAAGGCGCGGCGCGCCGCCGAGGAACGGCTCCTGGACTTGCTGCTGCCGCCGACGCGGCCGGGCGGGGACGTCTCGGCCCCCGTCGGCCCGGCTCCCGGGGTCCCGGGCGACAGCCGGGGCCCCCGGGAGCCGGCGAACCGTACCCGCGAATGGTTCAGGGAGCAGTTGCGCGACGGGCGGCTCGACGACCGCGTCGTGGAGACGGACGTCCGTGACACCTTCGTCCCGCCCTTCGAGGTGATTGCGGGCAGTTCGGTCGAGGAGATCGGCCTCAACCTGAAGGAGATGATGGGGAACCTGCTCCAGCCGCGCGGGCGGACGCGGCGGCTCAAGGTGCCCGAGGCGCTCGAGCACCTCATGGCCGAGGAGCAGGCGAAGCTCGTCGACATGGAGTCGGTCGGCCGCGAGTCGGTGCACCGCGTGGAGCAGTCCGGAATCATCTTCATAGACGAGATCGACAAGATCGCGAGTCGGGACGCCATGGGCGGCGGCGGCCACGGGCCGGACGTGAGCCGTGAGGGCGTGCAGCGCGACATCCTTCCGATCGTGGAAGGCACGACGGTCAACACCAAGCACGGGATGGTGCGGACCGATCACATCCTGTTCATCGCGGCCGGCGCGTTTCACGTGTCGAAGCCGTCGGATCTGATTCCCGAGCTGCAGGGACGTTTTCCCATCCGCGTGGAGCTCGAGCCGCTGGGGCGCGACGACTTCGTCCGGATCCTGACCGAGCCGCGCAACGCGCTGATCACCCAGTACACGGCGCTGCTCGGCACCGAGGAGGTCACCCTGACGTTCACGCCAGGCGCGGTGGGGCGCATCGCCGATTTCGCCGCGCGCGTCAACGACGTCAACGAGAACATCGGCGCCAGGCGCCTGCACACGGTCATGGAGCGCCTGCTCGACGAGGTGTCCTTCGGCGCTCCGGACCTCGGCCGGCAATCCATCACGATCGACGAGGCGTACGTCGACCGCATGCTCGCCGACATCGTCGGGAACGAGGATCTCTCGCGCTACATCCTCTAGCCTGGATGATTCACGAACGCGTCGTTCACACTGCTGGGTTTTCCCTTCTCCGTTCGTGTTCCGGTTCGGTGCTGCCGTTCCTCGGTCCCCGTCGAGCCGGTTCGAGGGGTTCCGGCGAGGACGAGCCAGAGCCCTCCGACCAGTGAACCGCGAACCCGCGAACCGACCGTGAACACGAACCGAGCACCGAGCACCGAGAAGCGTGAACGACTGATTCATGAATAGTGCGGGCGAGGCCCCCCGGGGCGGACGCGCCGCGCGGTGGGGCCCGACGAGGGCGGCAATCCTGTAGAATTGCGGAAGCAGACAGGACCGAGGCACACAAATTCGTCGACTCGATTCGTCGTTGCTACAAGAACGTTCAGTCCCATTCCGGTAGGAGCGCATGCCTGTCGTGAAATTCGCCGCCGACGCGAGCGACACTGCCCGTGACGCGCGGCGGCTGTCGACGCTGCTCGAAGTGAGCCAGGCGCTGTCCGGGACGCTCAACCTGAAGGCGTCGATGCAGCGGGTCCTCGGGATCCTCGTGCGGCACCACGGCGTCGTGCGCGGGATGATCACCCTGCTGCGGGAGGGCGAGCTGCACGTGGAGGCGGCCGAGGGATTCGAGGACCGTGCCCGGTCGGTTCGTTACCGGCTGGGGGAGGGGATCACGGGGAGGGCGGTCGAGAGCGGCAAGCCGATCGTGGTGCCGCGCGTCAGCCGCGAGCCGGCGCTGCTCAACCGGGCGGCGCGGCGCGGCGAGGCGGTGCGCCAGGAGCTCAGCTTCGTCTGCGTGCCGATTGTGCTCAACCGCGTCGCCGTCGGCGCGCTCGGCGTCGACCTCCGGTTCAAGCCGGAGCGCGACTTCGACAGCAGCGTCAAGTTCTTCGGGATCGTCAGTTCGATGATGGCGCAGGCGCTCAACGTGCAGCGGCAGGTCGAGGAGGAGCGCCGCCGGCTGCTCGACGAGAACACCCACCTGCGGCAGGAGCTGCGCGAGCGGTACGACTTCTCCAACATCATCGGCACGAGCGGCCCGACACGCCAGATGTACGAGCAGGTGGCGCAGGTCGCCAAGACGAACACCACCGTGCTCATCCGCGGGGAATCGGGCACGGGCAAGGAGCTCATCGCCCACGCGATCCACTACAACTCGCTGCGCGCGCGGAAGCCGTTCGTCAAGGTGAGCTGCGCCGCGCTCCCCGACACGCTCATCGAGTCGGAGCTGTTCGGCTACGAGAAGGGGGCGTTCACCGGCGCCACCGGGCGGAAGAAGGGCCGCTTCGAGCTCGCCGAGGGGGGAACGCTCTTCCTCGACGAGATCGGCGACATCAACCCGGGCACGCAGGTGAAGCTGCTGCGCGTCCTGCAGGAGCGCGAGTTCGAGCGGCTCGGCGGCACCGACACCGTCAAGGTCAACGTCCGGCTGATCGCCGCCACGAACAAGGACATGGAGAAGGCGATCGCGGAAGGCAAGTTCCGCGAGGACCTGTACTACCGGTTGAACGTCTTCACGATCTTCGTGCCGCCGCTGCGCGAGCGGAAAGCCGACCTGCTGCTGCTCGCCGACCACTTCCTCGAGAAGTTCTCCCGCGAGCACGGCAAGATCATCAAACGGATTTCGACGCCGGCCATCGACATGCTGATGGCGTATCACTGGCCCGGCAACGTCCGGGAACTCGAGAACGTGCTGGAGCGCGCGATTCTCGTCTGCGACGGCGCGGTGATTCACGGCCACCATCTGCCGCCGTCGCTGCAGACCGCCGACGCGTCGGGTACGGTCACGCGGGTCTCGCTGAAGGACGCCGTCGCGGCCTACGAACGCGACCTGATCCAGGACACGCTCAAGACCACCCGCGGCAACCGCGCCAAGGCCGCGCGCCTGCTCGACACGACCGAACGCATCCTGAACTACAAGGTGCGCGGCTACGGCATCGATCCGCGACGCTTCAGGTCGCCCGAGATCGCCAAGCGCATGGCGCCGCCGTCCGAGGAGTGATGACCCCCGGGCAGCGGCGGCCGTGGCGGGCCGCGGCGGCCGCCCTGGCGCTGGCGACCGTCACCGCGGCCTGCGGGAAGAAGGGCGTGCCGATTCCCCCGCCGCTCCGGATTCCGGCGCCCGTCGAGACGATCGCCGCCGTTCGACTGGGCAACGACGTGTACGTGACGCTGACGGTGCCCGCCACCAATATCGACACGTCGATCCCGATCGACATCGGCCGCATCGACGTCTACGGTTACACCGGGCGCCTTCCCCCGACGCGCCTGCGCTGGGCCGAGCTGGGCACGGTCGTCGCGTCCTTCGACATTCCTCCCGTGCCGCTCGACTACAAGCCGCCGGCGCCGCAGGTGGCCGCCACGCTGCCGACGAGCGCCATGCCCGGGACGCCCGTCACCGTTCGGGACGCCTTGACCCCCGACGAATTCGAGCAGGGGCCGGTCTGGGTCGATCCGCGCCAGCGGAACGTGCCGGTGCCGCTGCCGGCGGCGGCCGTGCCCGCGGTGACGCGGCGGTTCTACCTGGCGATTCCGTTCAGCCGCCGCGGGCGCCCCGGCCCCCCAGGGGCGCAGGCCGAGCTCGTGCTGACGTCGTTGCCCGATCCGCCGACAGACCTCCGCGCCGCCTACTCGCCCGGGGCGGTCGCGCTCTCGTGGGGGCCGTCGGGAGGACTGTTCGGATTCCTCCTCGACAGGAGCCTTCCGCCGGAGCCGTTGCCGTTCGTGCCTCCATCGCCGCCGGGGGCGGCGGCCGCTCCGCCGCCGGTCGTGGACACCTCCGTCCCGCCCGGGCCGACCAGCTACAACGTGTACCGCGAGGTGGCGCCCGACCCCCTGGCGCTGCCCTCCGGCAGCGCGCGAAGAACGCCGCCCGGCATCACCGCGGTGCCGATGCCGATCAGTCCCGCGCCCATCGCCGCCACGTCGGCGAGCGACGTGCAGATCGCGTTCGACCGTACGCACTGCTACGTCGTGCGGGCGCAGCGCGGAAGCGTGTTGAGCGAGCCGTCATCGCCCGCCTGCGTCACCCCGATCGACGTCTTTCCGCCCGCGGCGCCGTCGGGCCTGGCGGCCGTGCCGTCGGAGGGTGGCATCAGTCTGATCTGGGAGCCGAACAGCGAGCTCGATCTCGGCGGCTATCTGGTCTTGCGCCGCGAGCCGGGCGATGCGACACTGCGTCAGCTCACCGAGGCGCCGGTCGCCGAGGCGCGTTTCCGCGACGCCGCCGTCGAGCCGGGCAGGCGCTACCTGTACTCGGTCGTCGCGGTCGACAACCGCCTGCCGCTGCCGAACGTGAGCGCGGAATCGGCGCCGGTCGAGGAGACGGCGCGGTAGCCGGTCGTTGGTGGCTGGTCGCTGGCGGCAGGAGAATTTCGATGAAGCTGTTCGTCGATACGGGAAACCTGAAGGAAGTGGAGGCGCTCGCCCAGCTCGGCGTGCTCGACGGGGTGACGACGAACCCGTCGCTGCTGGCGAAGGAGGGAGGCGATTACCGCCAGATCCTCCAGCAGATCTGCCAGACGGTGCGGGGGCCGGTCAGCGCGGAGGTCGTCGCCACCGACGCGGCCGGCATGGTGCGCGAAGGCCGCGATCTCGCCGCCATCGACGAGCACATCGTCATCAAGGTGCCGTTCACGAAGGAAGGCGTGAAGGCGTGCCGGACGCTCACCTCCGAGGGGCGCCGCGTCAACGTCACGCTCATCTTCTCGCCGACGCAGGCGTGGCTCGCGGCCAAGGTCGGCGCGGCCTATGTCAGCCCGTTCGTCGGCCGCCTCGACGACGTCGGGACCGCGGGAATGCATCTGGTGCGGGAGATCGTCGACATCTTCGACAACGCCGACTTCGCGACCGAGGTGCTCGTCGCCAGCGTGCGCAACCCGATTCACGTCGTGGAGGCGGCCCGCATGGGGGCCGACGTCGTGACGGCGCCGGCGGCGGTGATCGAGCAGTGCTTCAGGCACCCGCTCACCGACATCGGGCTCGAGCGCTTCCTGAAGGACTGGGAGAAGGCGCAGGCAGCGCGGGTGTGAACCCGAAGGACCTTCTCGCGGATCTGGGACGGCGCGCCGCGCTGGGCGGGGGCGAGGAGCGCCTCCGCCGCCAGCGCGAGGCCGGGAAGTTGACGGCGCGGGAACGGATCGACCTCCTGTTCGATCCGGGGACGTTCGAGGAAATCGACAAGTTCGTCACGCACCGGTGCCGCGACTTCGGCATGGCGACGCAGGTGGTGCCGGGCGACGGCGTCGTCTGCGGCCACGGCCGGGTGAACGGCCGCCTCGCCTACGCGTTCGCCCAGGACTTCACCGTCTTCGGCGGGTCGCTGTCGGAGACCAACGCCGCCAAGATCGTCAAGATCATGGATCTGGCGGTGAAGATGGGGGCGCCGGTCATCGGCCTGAACGACTCGGGCGGCGCGCGCATCCAGGAAGGGGTCGTCTCGCTCGGCGGCTACGCCGACATCTTCCTGCGGAACACGCTGGCCTCCGGCGTCGTACCGCAGATCTCCGCCATCATGGGGCCGTGCGCCGGCGGCGCCGTCTATTCGCCGGCAATCACCGACTTCACGATCATGGTGAAGAGCACGAGCTACATGTTCGTGACCGGGCCCGACGTCATCCGTACCGTCACCCACGAGCAGGTCACCAAGGAAGAGCTCGGCGGCGCCATGACGCACAACGAGCGGAGCGGCATCGCGCATTTCGCCGTCGACGACGATCACGAGTGCCTGCTGCTCATCCGCGAGCTGCTGTCGTTCATGCCCAACAACAACCTGGACGATCCGCCGCGGGCCGACTGCGCCGATCCGCTCGATCGCGCCGACCAGGCGCTCGACACGATCGTGCCGGAGGCGCCGCAGCAGGCCTACGACATGACCGACGTGGTTCGGGCGGTCGTGGACGAGGGGTATCTCCTCGAGGTGCACGAGCACTTCGCCCGCAACATCCTCGTCGGCTTCGCCCGGCTCGCCGGCCGGCCGGTCGGCGTCGTCGCGAACCAGCCGGCGCACCTGGCCGGCACGCTCGACATCGACGCCTCGGTCAAGGGCGCGCGCTTCGTCCGTTTTTGCGACGCGTTCAACATTCCGCTCGTCACCTTCGAGGACGTCCCCGGCTTCCTCCCCGGAACGCGGCAGGAGTACGGCGGCATCATCCGGCACGGGGCCAAGCTGCTGTACGCCTTCGCCGAGGCGACGGTGCCGAAGCTGACGGTGATCACGCGAAAGGCGTACGGCGGCGCCTACTGCGTGATGTCGAGCAAGCACATCCGCACCGACGTCAACTACGCCTGGCCGACCGCGGAGATCGCCGTGATGGGAGCCGAAGGCGCGGTCAACATCCTCTACCGGCGCGAGCTCGAGACGGCGGCCGATCCCGCCGCCGCCCGCGCCGCGAAGGTCGCCGAGTACCGGCAGAAGTTCGCGAACCCGCATGTCGCGGCCGAACGCGGGTTCATCGACGAAGTGATCCAGCCGCGAGAGACCCGCGCCAAGCTGATCGGCGCGCTGGCCGCGCTCGAGACCAAGCGCGACCGCAACCCGCCGAAGAAGCACGGCAATATTCCGCTCTGATGTGGATCGCGGTCCTCGTCTATGCGGGGGCCACCGCGCTCCTGTTCCACAACCTGCTGCCGGATCTGTCCACGCACATCTACTCGGATCTCGGCGATCCGCTGCTGAATGTCACGATCCTCGCCTGGAACGCCCGGCAGGTGCCGCTCACCGAGGCGTGGTGGAACTTTCCGTCGTTCGCGCCGCTCACCGGCGTGACCGCGTTCACCGAGCACCTGCTGCTCACCTATCCCGTGGCGTCGCCGATCGTCTGGGCGAGCGGGAATCCCGTGCTCGCCTACAACGTCGCGTTCCTGCTCGCCATGCCGCTCAACGGGCTCGCCGCGTTCGCCCTCGCCCGCGAGCTGCTGCGGTACCACCAGGTCGGTGGCGTCCGGCTGCAGGGGGGCCTCGTGCACGCCGCCGCACTGGTCGCCGGGCTGGCGTTCGCGTTCGCGCCGTACCAGCAGGTGCACCTCTCGCACCTGCAGCACATGACGTCGTTCGGCATGCCGCTGGCGCTGCTGTGGCTGCACCGGTACCTGCGGACGGGGCGGCCCGCCGCGCTCGTGGGGTTCGGCGCTGGATGGCTCTTGGCCGCCCTGGCGAACTCGGCGCTCCTGGTCTTCCTTCCGCTGCTGGTGGCGCTCTGGAGCGCCTGGTTCGTCAGGCCGGGTGAATGGCGGCGTCTCATCGCGCCGGCGGCCGCGGCCGCCATCGCCACGATTCCGCTCATTCCGCTCCTCTGGGGCTACCACGTCCGCCAGGCGGCGTACGGGTTCACGCGCGAGTACCGCGAAATCCAGAGCTTCGCCGCCGACATGGTGGGGCTGGCCGGCCTGTATCACCGCGCGCTTCCCTGGAAGGGGATCCTGCCGCACGACTTCGAGGAGGGCGCGCTCTTTCCGGGCGTCACGACGTTCGTGCTCGCCCTGGTCGCCACGATCGCGGCGCTCGGCTCAAGATCCCGGATCCCGAATCCCGGACCCCCGCTCCCTGACGCCGCTTCCCCGTGGCCACATCGCCTCCGGCTGACGTTCGTGGTCCTCACGGTCGTCGTGCTCGCGCGCATCTGGATCGGTCCGTGGCGCTGGCACATCGGTCCCCTGCCGCTGCCGCCATTTCGCCCGTATCAGCTGTTCACGATCGCCGCGATCGCGCTCCTCGCGGGGTCACTGCTCAGTCCGGCCTTCCGCCGTGCATGGTCCCGGCGCGATCTGATCGGGTTGCTCGCCGTGGCGACCGTCTTCTTCTGGCTGACGGCGCTCGGTCCCGAGCCGGAGTGGTCGACGCCGTGGCGCGCGCTGATCTACGGGCCCTACCGTCTCCTCGTCGAGCTGCCCGGCGTTACGAGCATGCGCGTGCCCGCCCGCGCGTGGTTTCCGGCCGTGTTGTGCCTGGCGCTGCTGGCCGGCTTCGGCGCCTCCGTGCTCCTCGGCCGGTATCCGAGAGCGTGGTGTGCGATCGTGGCGGTGCTGTCGATCGCGACCGTGGTCGAGGGTGCCTTCTTCGACGGCACCATGGCAGTGCCGCCGCCGTTGCGGCGCGGCGCCATTCCACCGGGCGCGACCGTGCTCGACTTGCCGTGGGACGAAGGTTATCAGAACGCCGTGCCGCAGTACCGCGCCGTGCTCGGCGGCTACCGCAGCGTGAACGGCTACAGCGGGTACCTGCCCGCGCACGTCTATCCGCAGCGGCGGGCGATCGCGGATCTCGTGCCGACGGCCTTCGACTCCTACCGACGCCGAGGCGACTTGTACGTCATTGTCCGGCCGGAGCTCGAGCTGCTCGTGGCCCGGTGGATCGCGACGCAGCCCGGGGCGGAGCACCTGTTCGACCTCGACGCCGCCAGGGTGTACCTCCTGCCGCACGAACCGTAGCCGGTCCCGAGACCCCCTCCTGTGCCGCTTCCGCACAGCGGCTGACGCAACCCCAGGTTGGGACGGGGCACCCCGCTGGACGCCGGCGCCCCACAACCTCTACCATGAACGGGAGGAGTTCGATCTGGCTTCACCTCCACGACCCTTTCGCTCGACGGCGGCCGTCCGCGGCGCGCTCATTGCCGGGTTCACCGTCGTCTTCGCGCTGTGGTTCGTGTCGGTCTACGAGTTGGTGCGCAGCGTCCGCGACGCCGAACGGCAGACGGCGGAGGCACGGCGCGCGTTCGCGCAAGGCGAACAGGTGCTCACCGCCGTGACGACGCGCGTGCTGCTCGGGTCCATCTATCTGCGCGATGCGCTGATGACTCCAACCGCGGATCAGCGCGACTACTACCGGCGTGAGCTGATGCGGATTCGGGGGGAGGTCGAAGACGTCCTGCCTCAGTACCTGCCGCTGGTCGATACGCCGCGCGAGCGCGAGCAGTGGGACGAGCTCCAGCTAGAGCTGGCGAGCTACTGGAGGTCGCGGGAAGTGGCGTTCGCGCTGGATCTCAAGACGGACCGCGGCGCTGCCACGGTGAGCGCCGCCGTCATCCGCGGCGAGCTGGTGCCGGCGCGCGAATCGATCCTCCAGATCGTGAACGCCCTGGTGGAGCTCGAGCGCGCCTCCATCCAGGCGAACGAGGAGGAGGCGGCACGCTTCTTCCTCCAAGGGCAGGAGCGCGTCGGCTGGCTCGCCTCGCTGGCCCTCGGCGCCGGCCTGGCTGTTGCGTTCGTCGTCGCGCGGCACGTCGGGCGCCTCCAGGGGGAGATCGACCAGCAGCGCCTCGCCGAGGAACAGAACCGCCGCGACCTCGAGCGCCTCTCGGCTCGGCTGGTGAGCGCGCAGGAGGAGGAGCGCCGCAGCCTCGCCCGCGAGCTGCACGACGCCGTGGGCCAGGCGCTGACGGCCATCAAGATGGAGATGGGCGTCGCGCTGCGCGGCGTGGAGGCGGACTCGCGTGCCTACGCGTCGCTCGAACAGGCGCGCGGGATCGCCGAGTCGACCCTGCAAAGCGTCCGCGATCTGTCGCAGGTCCTGCACCCGTCGATGCTCGACGACTTCGGGTTGCCCGAGGCGTTGCGCGCGCACCTGCGCAGCGTCCTGGGCCGGACGCGCATCCAGACACAGCTGACGCTCGAGCGCATGGACGAACGGTTGCCTCAGGAGATCGAGGGGTGCGTGTATCGCATCGTCCAGGAGGCGCTCACCAACGTGGTGCGGCACAGCGGCGCCTCGGTCTGCACCGTCTCCGTCATCCGGCGCGACGACGCGCTGCACCTGCTCGTCGAGGACGACGGGTACGGCATCGACCCCGAGGTCATCCGGGCGCCAAACACCCGGCGCGGCCTTGGCCTCGTTGGCATGCGCGAGCGGGCCCAGGCGCTGTCCGGCAGCTTCGTCATCGAGAACCGCCGCGACGGTGGCACGCGCGTGAGCGTGACGCTGCCGCTCCCCAGCCCGTTCGAGCTCGCAGTCATGGCGCGGCGGAAGCAGCGGCAGCTCGCCGGGTAAGCCTGTGGCCAAGCTGCGGATCCTCCTTGCCGACGATCACACCGTCGTCCGGCAAGGTCTTCGAAAGGTGCTCGAAGTACGCCCCGACTGGGAGGTCGTCGCCGAGGCCGGCGACGGCCGCGAGGCGGTCCGTCAGGCCGAGGAGCTCGAGCCCGACGTCGCGATTCTCGACATCACGATGCCGCTGCTGAACGGCGTCGAGGCGACGCGTCAGATCGTCAGGCGATCGCCCTCCACCCGGGTCCTCGTCCTCACCATGCACGCCGACGAGGCGTACGTGAATCAGATCCTGCAGGCGGGCGCCACCGGCTACCTGCTCAAGGACTCCGCCGACGTCGATCTGATCCAGGCCGTCAGCGCCGTGTCGAAGGGGAAGTCGTTCTTCAGCCCGGCTATTGCGCGCATGATGCTCGATGACTACGTCCGCCAGGTCGCCGACCGCGGCGTGACCGATCGGTACGATCTGCTCTCCGAGCGCGAGCGCGAGATCTTCCAGCTCATTGCCGAAGGAAAGGCCAACAAGGAGATCGCGACGCTTCTCTCCATCAGCCCGAGCACCGTCGAAACCCACCGGGCGCGCATCATGGAGAAGCTCGATCTCCACAGTGCCGCCGAGATCGTGCTCTACGCCGTCCGCAAAGGGATCGTCCGCTAGCCCTAAGTGCTAGAATTATCAGGTTTTGCGGAAGATTCTGGTCGCCAACCGCGGCGAGATTGCGGTGCGCGTCATCCGGGCGTGTCGCGACATGGGACTCGCCTCCGTCGCGGTGTACTCGGAGTGCGATCGCGGAGCCCGTCACGTCCGCCTCGCCGATGAAGCGTTCGCCATCGGCCCGAGCGCGCCGACCGACAGCTACCTTCGGATCGACCGGCTGATTGACGCGGCGCGCACGAGCGGCGCCGACGCCGTCCATCCTGGCTACGGGTTCCTCGCCGAGAACGAGGTGTTTGCCGCCGCCTGTCGTGACGCCGGGCTGACGTTCATCGGTCCGGCGCCCGAGGTGATTGCGCTGATGGGCAGCAAGACGTCCGCGCGCCATGCGGCCATGGCGGCTGGCGTGCCGGTCGTGCCGGGAACCGCGCAGCCGTTTGCGCCAGACGCACCGGAGGCCGCGATTGCCGACGAGGCGGCCCGTCTCGGGTACCCGGTGCTCATCAAGGCGGTGGCGGGAGGCGGCGGCAAGGGAATGCGGCTGGTCGCGGCGCCAGGCGACCTGGCGAGCGCCACCCGGGCGGCGCGGTCGGAAGCGGGCGCGGCGTTCGGCGACGCGGCGATCTACCTCGAGCGCCGGCTCGCGCGGCCGCGGCACGTCGAAGTGCAGCTCCTTGGCGACCTGCACGGCACCGTGCAGCCGTTTGTCGAGCGCGAGTGCTCGATCCAGCGGCGCCATCAGAAGGTCATCGAAGAAACGCCGTCGCCCGTCGTCTCCGCCGAGTTGCGCGCCCGGATCACGAGCGCCGCGGCAGCCGTTGCGCGCTCGGTCGGCTATTCGAGCGCCGGCACCATCGAGTTCCTCCTGGACGAAGACGGACGGTTCTATTTCCTCGAGATGAACACCCGCCTGCAAGTGGAACATCCGATTACGGAGCTCGTGACCGGCGTCGATCTGGTCGAATGGCAGATCCGGATCGCCCGCGGGGACCGCCTCGACCTGGACCCGGCGGTGGCGCTGACGCCGCGCGGCCATGCCATCGAGTGCCGGATCTATGCGGAGGACCCGGACGCGGGCTTCATGCCGTCGCCCGGTCGCATCACGGCGATCGGCGCCCCGGCAGGGCCGTTCGTTCGCGATGACAGCGGCGCCGAGGCGGGGTCCGACGTGCCGATCTTCTACGACCCGATGATTTCGAAGCTGTCGGCGTGGGGCGCCGACCGGCGGCAGGCGATTGGTCGGATGCAGCGGGCGCTCGGCGAGTACGACGTGCGGGGGATTCGGACGACTGTCCCCTTCTTCCGCTGGATGCTCGCGGAGCCGTCGTTTGAAGCCGCCGCATTCCACACCTCGACGCTGGACGAGCTCTTGCAGCAGCGCCAGGGGGAATCCTTTTCGACGCCGAACGAAGAGGAGGAGGAAGTGGCGGCGATTGCGGCGGCGCTCCACGAAGACGCGTCGCGTGCGGGCCGGGTCCTTCTGGACCCGGCGGCCCGGTGGGTCCGACAGGACCCGCCCTACGTGGCCCCGCGGGGCGGGTGGAAGCGTCAGGCCCGAGTCGAGGCGCTGCGCTCGTGACGCTCGAGATCGGGACGCCGTCGCGCGCGCGGGTGGTACAGATTGTCCGAGCCGAGGGGCGCCTCAGGGTGAGGATCGACGGCGCCTCCCGGCCGGTCGACGCCGTTCGGGTCGGCGGCGGGGCGTGGTCGCTGTTGATCGGACACCCCGTGGCGCGGAGTTACGAGGTAGCGATTGCCGAGTCCGCCCCGGGCGAGCTGGTGGTATACGTCCGGGGCCGGCTGGTGCCCGTCACGGTCGGCGGCCGGTTTCGGCTGCGGCGCCGAGGCGCGACTGCCGCCGGCGCCCCGAGCGGGCCGCAGCGGATCGTGGCGCCGATGTCGGGCCGCGTCATCAACGTGCTGGTCAAGGCCGGTGATGCCGTAGAGGCCCGTCAGGGCCTCGTCGTCGTGGAAGCGATGAAGATGGAGAACGAGCTCCGGGCGATACACGCCGGCACCGTCAGGGAGGTGCGCGTCGCCGAAGGCGCCTCCGTCGAGGCGGGCACCGTGCTGGTGGTCATCGAGTAGCGCTCGCGAGTCGTGGTTCACGCTGAGTGTTGGGGCCTTTTCTCGAGTTGTGCGTCTTGAGCTTTGACCTTCAGACTTCTTAACCACCCCGTCACCCAGAAGACGCGCCGGCTGCTGCGCCGGATCGTGGTGACGTGTGCGGTCATCATCGCGGTGGCGTTCGTCACGACGCTGAGCATCGATCTGGGGCCCTCCCTCAGGGGCCGGGCCGAGGCGGCGGCGACCGGGTTCATGGGTCGTCCGATGCATATCGGCCGGATGTCGGTGCACCTCTGGCGCGGACAGTTCGTCTTCGAGGATCTCGTGATCGACGGGCTCACGCCGGACTCGCGCCCGTTCCTGACGGCGCGGCGGATCACCGTGTCGATGCCGTGGAGCACGCTCGTCGACCGCCGGGTGGTCTTCGACGAGATCGAGATGACCGACTGGCGGATGTACGTCGAGATGTTCCCGGACGGCCGCCACAACTTCCCGCGCTTCACGCGCGAGCGGCGCGGGCCGAGCGCCTGGACGACCACGCTGCAGTACGTGCGGGCCGATCGCGGCGAGTTCACCTACGTCGACCACGGCACGCCCTGGAGCGTGGTCACGCGCAACCTCGATGTGGTGGTCACGCGTCCGAACGCCCAGTATCGGGGCCAGGCGAAGTTCTGGAACGGCACCATCGCCATTCAGCACTACGTTCCGATGCGCGCCGACATGAGCACGTCGTTCCGGATCGAGGGCGGCCGGGTCGTGCTCGAGCGCATCGATCTGGTGACCGACGGCGCCGAGTCGCAGCTGACGGGCGAGGTGGACCTCGGGCGCTGGCCGAATCAGTCCTACCGCGTCCGCTCGCGCGTCGACTTCCCGCGCATGCGGGAGATCTTCTTCGCCGACGACCACTTCACGCTCGTCGGCCGGGGCGACTTCACCGGGACGTTCCAGCTGTTCCGGGAGGTGGTGAACGGCCGCTCGCGCGTCGGCCGCGAGCTCGAGGGCACCTTCTCGAGCCCCGTCCTGGGCGTCAACGCGTATACCTTCGGCGACCTGCGCGGATCGCTCCTGTGGGTGCCGGAGCGGTTCGACGTGACCGACGCCTCGGCCACCGTGTACGGCGGCACCTCGCGCTTCGAGTACCGGATCGCGCCGCTCGGCCAGCGGGACGTTCCGACCTTGGCGCGCTTCGACGTGGCGTACGAGAACGTCGACCTCACCCGGTTCACGAACTTCCTCGAGCTCGACGGGCTTCGGCTCGCCGGCCGCGCGACCGGGCGGAACCTGCTCGAGTGGCCGCTCGGCCGATTCTCGGACCATCGCGGCGACGGCGCGGTTCGGGTCGAGCCGCCGCCGGGCGTCGAGACGATCGCCCGCGAGCTGGCGCCCGGACAAATCGAGGCGGCCGAGCGGCGCGCTCGCCAATGGGGTCCGTTCAGCAACCACCTCCCGGGTGAGCCGGTGCCCGTCCGGGGCGAGCTGGCCTACGCGTACGGGCCCGAATGGGTCGACATCGGGTCGAGCCACCTGGCGACCCCAGACGCCTTTGTCGCCTTCGAAGGGCGTACCGCGTACGGCGATCGCTCGCGGATCGCCTTCCACGTGACGAGTGCCGACTGGCAGGAGAGCGATCGCCTTTTCGCCGGGGTGTTGACGACCTTCGGTGCGCGTACGCGCGTGATCGACGTCGGCGGCACCGGCACGTTCGACGGCGTCATGGTGAACAGCTTCCGCCAGCCGCGCATCGAAGGGACGTTTGCCGGCGAACGTATCCGCGCGTTCGACGTCGTCTGGGGCGCGGTCGCCGGCCGCGTCACGGTCGAGAACGCGTACGCCGACGTGGCGAGCGTGGTGGTGCGCGCGGGGGAATCCGAGATGCGCGTGGACGGGCGCTTCTCGCTCGGCTTTCCCCGGCGCGACGGCGGCGAGGAGATGAACGCGCGCATCCGCGTGGAGCGCCGCCCGCTCGTCGACCTGCGCCACGCATTCGACCTCGACGAGTACGACGTCGACGGCACGTTCTCGGGCGAGTTCCACGCCTACGGTCCGTATCTCAGGCCGTTCGGCTTCGGGCAGATGACGATCACCGGCGGCGTGGCGTACGGCGAGTCGTTCGAGACCGCCTCGTCCGGCGTGCGCCTGGAAGGCGAGGGCGTGCGGCTCGACTCGCTGCAGATGACGAAGTCGGGAGGGCGCGCCGCCGGTGCCGCCTACGTGGGCCTGAACGGGACGTACTCGTTCAACCTCGTCGGGCGCGGCGTGCCGGTCGAGCACGTCGCGTTCACGACCTCGAACACTACCCCGCCGCTCTCGGGGCGGCTCGATTTCACCACCGGCGGCAGCGCCACCTTCGCGCATCCGCGCTACGACGTGCGCCTGACGATGAGCGACCTGTTCGTCGGCGACGAAGGGATCGGCCAGGTGCTCGCCGAGCTGAACATCGACAACGACATGATGACGGTGAAGCTGGAGGCGGCGTCGCCGCGGCTGGCGATCTCGGGCTCCGGGCGAATCGCGCTCACGCCGGGACTCGAGGCCGATCTGTCGTTCAGCGTCGCCGACACGTCGCTCGACCCGTATCTGCGGGCGTTCAATCCACGGCTGTCGCCCTACACGATCGCCGTCGCGAGCGGCAACGTGCGTCTGCTCGGACAACTGGCGGACGTCGATGCGCTGCTCGTCGAGGCGCTGGTCGATCGTCTCGACCTGCGGTTCTTCGACTACCGGCTCCGCAACGTCGCCCCGATCCGCCTCGCGCTCGATCGCCACACGATGCGCATCGACGAGATGCGGCTCGTCGGCGAGGACACCCAGCTCGACCTCACCGGGCTCGTCAACCTGCACGACGAGCGGATCGCCCTGCGGGCCACCGGCGACGCCGGTCTCGGCCTGCTGCAGGGCGTCGCGCCGAACATCCGCAGCTCGGGACGCGCCTCGCTCGAGGCGGTCTTCGAAGGACCGATGCGCGACCCGATCGTGACCGGCACGATGACCGTGGAGAACGGACGCATCCGTCACTTCGAGCTCCCTCACGCGCTCGAGAACATCTCGGGACCGGTGCGGTTCGACACGCGCAGCATCCGACTCGACGAGGTGACCGCGCGGCTCGGCGGCGGGCTCGTCCGGTTCGGCGGCCGTCTCGACATCGAGCGCTACCGGCCGGCGCGCATCGACATGACGATGGCCGGCGAGGTGATGCGGCTGCGATTCCCGGAAGGGATGCGGTCGCTGGTCGACGCGAACCTGACCGTTCAGGGGATGATCGACGCGCCGACGCTCGCGGGCACGGTGATGGTCCGCAACGCGGTCTACACGCGTCCGTTCGACGAAGACGGCGGACTGTTCGACTTCACTGCCAACGCGATCGCCGGCACGGCGGGATCTCGCGAGACACCTCTGCCGCTCCGCTACGACGTCCGCATCGTCGCTCCCTCGACGCTGGAGATTCGGAACAGCGTGGCGCGGGTGTTCGCCAACGCCGATCTCCAGCTGCGCGGCACGTTCGATCGGCCGCTGCTCGCCGGCCGCGTCGACATCGACCGCGGCGAGTTCAGTTTCGAGGGCCGGCGCTATCAGATCGCCCGCGGGACGATCGACTTCAACAACCCGACGCGCATCCAGCCGTTCTTCGACATCGAGACGGAAACGCGGGTGCGCGTGCCAGGACAAACCTATCGGGTGCGGGCGCTGGCCGTGGGGACGCTGGACCGGCTGACGCCGTCCTTCGAGGCCGATCCGCCGCTGCCCGAGGTGGAGGTGCTCAGCCTGCTGTTCGGCGACGTGGCCCCCGGACAGGACGTGGAGTTCCGGCAGTACAGCACGAACATCACGCCGCAGCAGCAACTGCTCCGCGAGCGCGCGACGCGCGCGCTGACCGGCGCCTTCTCCTCGGAGGTCGGACGGGTCGTCGAGCAGACCTTCGGCGTCGACACGTTCCAGTTGACGCCGTCGCTCGTCGATCCGAACGCGCAGTCGTCGCGCCTCGACCCGGCGGCGCGGGTGACGATCGGCAAGCGGCTCTCGGAACGGATCTACCTCACGTACTCCCGCAGCCTCTCCTCGTCCACGCGCGATCAGATCATTCTGCTCGAATACGACCAGACGGATCGGTTCTCGTGGATCCTGTCCCGCAACGAGGACCGGACCTACGCGCTCGATGTCCGAGTACGACACGCATTCTGATGACGGGTGACTCGAGACTCGAGCCCCGGGACGCAGCAAGCAGGGCGCTGCGGCTCTCGAGCCTGGCGTTGTGCGTGTCGACCTGCGTCGGCTCCGCGTTTGCGCAGACCGGCCCCCTCATCGCCGAGGTGCGTATCGAGCAGGAAGGGCGGCCCGTGGACGACCGCCTGATTGTCCGCCTCATCGAAACCACAGCGGGCGAGCGGTTGTCGATGCAGGAGGTGCGCGAGACGCTCTCGCACCTGACGAGCCTCAACCGCTTCGAGGACGTGCAGGTGCTGCAGGAACCCGCCGCCGGCGGCGTCCGGCTGCGGTACGTGCTCTTTCCGCTGCATCCGGTGGACCGCGTCGAGCTGCGCGGCGTGCTCGGCCTGCCCGAGCGCGAGATTCGCCGCCTCATCACCGAGCGCTTCGGCGCCGCACCGCCCGCGGGGCGGGCGGCGGAGGTCGCCGAGGCGCTCCTGGCGCTCTATCGCGATCGAGGCTATCCGGCCGCGCGCGTGGCCCCGCGCGTCGAGGAAACCCATGCGCCCGATCGCGCGACGATGGTGTTCGACGTCGCCGCCGGCGGGCGCGCGGCCATCGGGCGCATCGAGGTGGACAACCTCGACGCCGGCGACGGGCGCGTGACGGGCGGCGACATCGGCATCCGCGCCGGCGACCCGTACGACAACGCGGCCATCGCCGAGGCGCTCGACCGCTACACGGCGTTGCAGCGCGCCCGCGGCTTCTACGAGGCCCGCGCCGTCCACACGGCGGTCTTTGAACCTGACGGCAGCGCCACGATCCGGGTCACCGTCGATCGCGGCCCGCTCGTCTCGATTGCATTCGCGGGCGACCCGCTCCCCGAGGCCGACCGCGAGCGGCTGGTGCCGGTGCGCGCGGAAGGGTCCGCCGACGAGGATCTGCTCGAGGACGCCACCTTCGCCATCGAGACGTACCTGCAAGCCCGCGGCTACCGCGAGGCCAACGTCGACTACGCTCGCGACGAGCGCGAAGAGGCGCTCATCATCACGTTCACGATCGCGCGGGGGGCTCGGTACCTCGTTGACAGCGTCGAGATCGCCGGCAACACGTCGATCCCGCTGCCCGATCTGCAGCGGCTCGTGCAAGTAGCGCGCGGACAGCCCTACGTCCAGACCTCCGTCGCCGCCGCGGCGACGGCCGTCCGCGACGCCTACCGGGCGCGCGGTTTCACACGGACGGCCGTGCAGATCGCGGTGACCGAGCTTGGCGCCCCGGGTGGCGGCGATCGGCCGGTTGCCGTGCGCTTCGTCATCGCCGAGGGGCCGCAGACGGTCGTCTCATCGCTCGCCTTCGCGGGCAACAGCGTGCTGTCGGACGCACAGCTGCACGCGCTGATGACCATGGCGGCCGGACGGCCCTATTCGGAGATCGACGTCGCCACCGCGCGCGACCGCGTCGACCTCGAGTACCGCAACCACGGATACGAGAGCGTCGCCGTCGAGCCGGTCGTGTCGTTCACGGACAACGGCACGCGCGCCGACATCCGCTTCGACATCCGCGAGGGTGTCCAGGTGCTGGTCGACGACGTGATCATCGTCGGCAACGAGCGAACCAGCACGGAGATCATCGAGCGCGAGGTCCTGCTCGCGCCGGGCCAGCCGCTCGGCTTGTCGGCCCGTATCGAGAGTCAGCGGCGCCTGGCGGCCCTCGGCCTCTTTCGCCGCGTCGTGATCGAAGAGCTGGGACAGGGGGGCGAGCCGCGTCGCGACGTGCTCGTGCAGGTCGAGGAGGCGCCGCCGACGACGGTCGATTACGGCGGCGGCGTCGAGGGAGGCACGCGGCTGCGGCCGACCGGCGAGAGCGGGCAGGCGGAGGAGCGGTTCGAGCTGGCGCCGCGCGGGTTCTTTCAGATCGGCCGCCGCAATCTCGGCGGCAAGAACCGCGCCGTCAACCTGTTCACGCGCGTCAGCCTGCGCGCGCGCGACACGATCGTGGCCGACGGCAGCGGGCGCGCCGACCGCGCCTTCGAGGGGAACTACGGGTTCAACGAGTACCGTGTGCTGGCCACCTATCGCGAGCCGAGGGCGTTCGCCAGCCCGGCGGACGTGATGGTGACCGGCATCCTGGACCAGGCAATCCGCTCGAGCTTCAATTTCATCACGCGTGAGGCGCGCGCCGAAGCGGGGCTGCGTCTGGGCGCGCGGTATACCGTCGCGGGACGGTATTCGTACGAGCATACGCGGCTCTTCAACGAACGCTTCACCGACGCGGAGAAGCCGCTCATCGACCGCGTGTTCCCGCAGGTGCGCCTGTCGAAGTTCTCGGCGTCGCTCATTCGCGACAGCCGCAACGACATCATCGACGCCGACCGCGGAACGTTCCTCATCGCCGATACCGAGCTGGCTGCGCGCCTGGTCGGGTCCGAGGTCGGCTTCGTGAAGACGTTCCTGCAGGGGTTCACGTACCATCGGCTGCCGGCCGCGCGGCGGACGGTGGTCGCGCTCGGGGCGCGCCTGGGCGCCGCGCACGGCCTCCGCCGATCCGTGCCGCGGATCGCTCCGAACGGCCAGCCGATTTCCGACGAGGAGGGTCGCCCGATCGTCGACGTCGTGCAGGATCTGCCCGCGAGCGAGCGGTTCTTCGCCGGCGGCGACACGACCGTGCGTGGCTTCTCGCTCGACCGGCTCGGCACCGAGGCCACTATCAGTCCGACCGGGTTTCCGACCGGTGGCAACGGTCTGGTCGTCCTCAACGGCGAGCTGCGCGTCGCGCTCGTCGGCGGGCTCGGCGCGGTCGGGTTCCTCGACGCAGGCAACGTCTTCCAGCGCGCAACCGATCTCGACCTCGGCAAGCTCCGGGCAGCGGCAGGATTCGGCTTCTTCTACCGCTCGCCCATCGGGCCGATCCGGGTGGATCTCGGGTTCAAGCTGGATCGCCGCGAGCTGGCGCCGGGGCGTCTCGAACGGCGGAGCGTGCTGCACATCTCGTTCGGGCAGGCGTTCTGATGAGGACCCACTTCGCCCCAACGGAACACCGAGACACCGAGGCACCGAGCCGAATTCCTTTCAAGACCAGCACGTCTCGGTGTCTCGGTGTCTCGGTGTGTCGTGGAGGTGAACCGCGCTGGATGTATCTGGTTGTCGCGACGCTCATGGGGTGTGGGCCGTCCCTGGGCGCGCAACAGCTCCTCGATCGGGTGGCCGCCCGCGTCAACGGGTTCGCCATCACGCTCTCGGACGTGACGGCGGCGGTCGCGCTCGGCCTGGTGGAGGTGCCGGAGGGCGCGGCCGAGCAGACCGCCGTCGAGCGGCTCGTCGACCGGCAGCTCGTGCTTGCGGAGGTCGCGCGGTTCGCGCCGCCGGAGCCGTCGCCTGCGGCGGTGGCGCGCGAAGTCGCGGCGATCAGCGAGCGGACCGGCGGGCGCCTGGCCGCTGTCATGGAGTCCACCGGCCTCGACGACGCGCGCCTGCGCGAGATGGCGCGCGACAACCTGCGCATCGCGGCATACCTCGATCAGCGCTTCGGGTCGGCGGTCCAGCTCGCGGAAGAAGAAGTGCTGCAGTACTACCGCATGCACCCCGAGGAGTTCACCCGCGGCGGGCGGCTGATGCCGTTTGTCGACGCGGACGATCTCGCCCGGGAGCGGGCGGGCGCCGAGCGGCGCGCCGCCACCATCGCGCAGTGGATGCGCGACCTGCGCGGCCGCGCCGACATCGTCATACCCCGAACGCCGCCACCCGGAGCACCTCGAGCGTATTGAACCCGGCGTGGCAGACGAGCGGCGCGACGCTGCTCCGACGCCACAGGTAGAGCACCGCCCAGAACGCGCCGAGCAGCGCCGTCGTGACGACCGCGTCCCACCCCTGCACGAAGTGTCCCGCCCCGAATCCGGCGCTCAGGAGCACCACGCCGGCCGTTGCGCCGCCGAGATGCTGTTCGAACCGCTGGAGGAGGAACGCCCGCTGGAGTTCCTCCCGCACGCCGCCCGCGAGGACGGCCACGACCGCGAAGACGGCGGCCCGACCCGGCGTCGCCGCCAGCTGCTCGAGCGGATTGGTCGGGACGTTGTGCAGCCATGGCGCTGCGACGTGCAGCACGTTCAGCAGGACTACGACGAGGAGGAAGACGAGCGGTACGAGTAGAGCGCCCAGACGCGCCTCGCGCCCGACGGGCCGACCGCCGAGCCAGAGGGCGGCCACGCGCTCGCGGCGCACCCACGTGAGCGCCGTCATCAGGCCGATGAGCAGTCCGGTGTCGGCGACCGAGAGGGTGAACACGAACGTGAGCGACAACTGGCCGGTGTCGTCGATCGGCGCGACCCCGCCGAGGCGCAGGAGTGCGCCGAGCAGGATCTGCGTCGGCACGCTCGAGCACAAGGCGACTTCCGTGACGGCGACGATGCGCTGGTGAGACCGCTCCACTGGCCGGACACAGAGTACCATTCGAGGGTCTGACCCCCACAACAGGAACCCACCTCAATCGGCTCACGTCATTCGACGTGTCCGACCAGTTGCTCGCGCACGGCGTCGATGACGCCCTTCAGACGGCCGAGGTCGGCGGACCCGGACCTCGGCTCGTCCCCCAGCGTGGCACATTCGTCCTCGGCCTGCCGGCAGAGCCGGCTCACTTCAGGGAATCCGAATATCGCGCCCGACCCGGCCAGGGTGTGGAAGCCACGATGCAACTCCGAAAGAGCCGCGCGATCGTCCGGATTCTGCTGCAGCCCCTCGACCAGACCGGCAAGACGGTCGAGCTGCGCCGGCGTCGTGCGCGCGTACTCGCGCCGCAGCTCCTTCATCGCACTGTCCCAGTCAGTCATCGGCCCTCCGAGCGTCTGGTCGGCCAGGCGCCGCGCGGCAGATCGCGAAATGCATCGTAATCATGAACGGCCAGGCCGCGGTACGCCGGGAACTGCCGGAACGCCCGTTCGGCCGCCCGGATCTCGTCGTCGAGCACCTCGGCGCGCGTGGCAAAGGTGAGCGTCGGCAGCGGGACGTGGACCGCCGTCACCCCGGCGTATTCGATGCCGGTCTCCGGATCGCGGATCGGTGCGGGGCGCGCGTCGCGCCATTCCGGGCTCCGGTCGAACGCCCGCAGCGCCGCGGCGATGTCGATGTCCGCGCTCTCCCGGCGGGGAGAGAACCGAGCCGCGATGTCGATCAGGGCGGTCGGGGGCGGTTGTCCAGCGACCGTGTCCGGTACGGCCGTCCCGAGATGGATGCGCAGGCCGTCGTCGAAGGTCCGGAGCGAAAAGCCGTCGCCGGGATAGGTGAGGCGCCACGTTTGACCGAGCGTGCCGCCAACCTGTGCGGCGGGCGGTCCAATGGCGAACCAGACTGGCGATTGGAGGAAGCGCGAGGTTTCGATGCCAATCCGGACGGTGGCGCCTGGAATCCGCGCGGCCTCGACGAGCACCGGCGTGGCGATTGCCACCAGCCCGTCGGGACCCGCGGTGTGGTTCCGGTAGTTCATCACCGTGACCGAATCGAGCCGCTCGAGGCTGTGTGCGGCAGCGGACCGCCGGACGCCGTTGTAGGTGACGGCCGCCACGGGCTCGCCAGTCACGAGATCGAGGGCGCTCCACCAGAACGGGAGATCCACGGCGTACGTCATCGGCGGCTGCCGGCGGACACGCCGCTGAATCTCGTCGTTGAGCGCGAGGTAATCGGCCAGCAGACGCTCCCGCGTCGCGCGGTCGTGCCACCCGGGCAGCAGGTACGGCTCGTTGTCGAAGTGCAGTCCGTCGAATCGCTCGGGCGGTGCGCTGTCACGGTTGAACGCGAGGACGGCGTCGGCGATCGCAAGAGGCACGTAGTGGAACGCCCGATCGGCGTAGGTCGGATCGCCGTCGAGCGCCTCGACCGTCAGACCGGTGGCGTGTGCGGCGGCGACGAGTCCCCGCCAGGCCGACGCCGAGCTGACTTCGAGCTCGAACGGCGCCGTCCGGTCGCCGACGCGCGCGGTGGTGACCTGCATCCAGAGACTGTCGATGCCGTGCGTGCGGCTGAACGCCATGAGCGCGCGCTGCGCCGCGGGATCCTGCAGCAGCGCGGCCGACGACCACACCCACATGCCGCGCGTGAGCGTACCGTCTGCGGGCGCGGCCGGGAAGCGCAGGGTGGCGCACCCGAGCGCGAACGCCGCGCCGGCGGCGCAGGCCAGCACCGCGCGCGTGCGGCCGGTCATGCCCGCTCCTCGCGCCGGATGAGCCGATCGATTTCACGGACCAGCGCCGAAGGCTCGGTCGGCTTGGTCATGAACGCATTGGCGCCGAGGACGAGGGAGTACAGCGACTGCCGCTCGCCGCCGCTGCCCGACAAGACCACGATCGGCACCCCCGCGGTGGCGGCGTCGAGGCGCAGGGTGCGGATGACGTCGTGGCCGTGGACGCGCGGCATGCGGAGATCCAGCACGACGAGGTCGGGCCGCTGCCGTGACGCCAGGTCGAGCGCTTCGGCGCCATCGGCGGCCTCGATGACCTGAAACCCATGGCGTTCGAGGACCTTGCGCAGCACCGCGCGTGCGTCCGCGTCGTCGTCTGCGACGAGGATCCGGCGGTGCGCGCCGTCCTCGAGCAACCGTGCCACGCGGGCCGCGAGATCCGCGGCCTGCCCCTCGAGCGCCGCCACGCCGACCGACGAGAGGTCGTCTCCGTCGAACGCGATCAGGAGGGGGATGTGTCGCGTCGCCGGATCGCGGCCGAGCGCCGCGACAATCTGCTCCTCCACGGGACTGCGCGAAGTGACCGACAAGATGATCGCGGCCGGTCGCTCGCGCTGGGCGATCTCCAGCGCCGCCGAGCCGACGCCGGACTCGACCGGCCGCAGCCCCGCTGCGTGGAGAGCATGGGCGAGGGAAGCGCGGCTCGCGTCCCGGTCGTCGATGATGAGCACCGCCGGGGCGTGCTCGGTGCCGGTGAGCGCCCGGGCCTCGGGCGCCGGCGCGCCGGGGCGCGCGCCGCCGACCTCTGCCGGCACCGTGAACGTGAACGTCGTCCCCTCGCCGACGACGCTCTCGACCGAGATCGTTCCCCCGTGCTCCTCGATGATGGCCTTCGTGATGACGAGTCCCAGACCGGTCCCGCCGACTCGGCGCGTGCCGGGCGTGTCGAGCTGCTGGAACTTCTGAAAGAGGCGCGGCAGGTCGGCCGGTGCGATGCCCGGCCCGCGGTCCGCGACGCTGAAGGCGACGGCCTGCTCCACCGGCGCCGCCGTGACCGTCAGGGCCGTTCCCCGTGGCGCGAACTTGATGGCGTTCGACAACAGGTTCACCAGCACCTGTATCAGTCGGTCCGCGTCGCCGCGAACCGGCGGCAGGTTCGGTGCGAGGTTCAGGCGAATCTCTACGTCGCCGCTCGTGGCCAGCGTCTGGACGCCCTGGGTCGCCTGGCGCACGAGCGCGTCCACCGCCTGCGGGCCAAGGCGGAGCTGCAGCCCCGCCTCGATCTTCGAGAGGTCGAGCATGTCGTTGACGATGCGCACCAGGCGCTCGCAGCTGTTGACGGCCACCTGCAGCAGTTCACGATGCTCGGCCTCGCGGACCGCCTGCTCGGCGAACAGGAGCTGCAGCGCTCCGCGAATCGCCGAGAGCGGCGTGCGGAGCTCATGGCTGACGATGGCGACGAACTCGTCCTTGAGGCGATCGAGCTCACGCAGGCGGGTGATGTCCTGGAGGCTGGCCACCGCGCCGGTAATGCGCCCTTCTTCATCACGAAGTGGCACGGCGCCGACCAGCGCGTCGAGGCGGCGGCCGTCCGGCCGCTGGAGGTCGATCTCCTCGCCGACCACTTCGACGCCGGCCAGCGCGCGGGCGCCAGGCAGATCGGGATACGCCACCACGCGGCCCGACGAATCACGGATGGTGAAGCGCTGCCAGAAGGACGACGCGTCGGTGCCGGCTCGTCGCTCGCCGATCAGATGATCGGCCGCCCGGTTCTGGAGGCGAATCGAGCCGTCCACGTTCAACACCGCCAGGGCGACGGGCGCCGTATCGAGCACGCCGAGCAGCTCCGCGTGGGCCTTGTGCGCGCGCTGGCGCGCCGCCGCCGCCTCGGCGGCTCGCTCCTGCACGGCGGCGCGCATGTGGGAGAACGCGCCGATCAGAGCGCCGATCTCGTGCGTGCCCGTTCGCGGCAGCGGCGCGTCGTAGTCGCCGCGCGCCAGCCGCAGGGCCGACTCCACGACCGCCCCAAGGGGCCTGAGGGATCGCCGGCTCGCGACCAGCAGTCCGAACATGAACACCACGGCGAGGAGCGGAATGGCGGTCAGAATGATCGTGGCGTTCCTGATTCGTAGACGGGCATTCTCGTCAGCCGTCCGGCTCAGGCCCTGTTGCCGCGCCACGAACCTATCGAGCTCGCGCTGCAGCTGCGCGAACCGCTGGAGCGCCAGTGATGCCACCCCTCCTGTGACGTCCCTGCCCGCCTGGGTCTCGGCGATGACGGTATCGGCTGCTTCGTGCCACAGTCCCGCGAGCTCGGTAATCCGGTCGAATCGGTCGGACTCGGTGCCGTCGCGAATCAGGCCCGCCGTCTCGCGGGCCAGACGGTCGTAGGTCGCCCGTTGCTCCCGGTAGATCGTCAGTTCGTCTGCGCCCTCCATCAGCACGAAGCCGCGCAGGGCCGCCTGCATGGCGCCCAGCGACGCCCGAATCAACGCTTCGTCCAGCAGGATCTTCTGCGTGCGCAGCGTCTCGTCGAGCGCGAGGCTGCTCTCACGCTGTACGTACAGCACGATTGCCGCCTCGACGAGGGCCATCGTGATGAGCAGTGCGAAGGCTGCCGTGATGCGGGCGCGAAGCGGGAGCCGTCTCATGGGGCCAGCAGCTTCCGCACTTCGTCGCCCAGCGTGAGGGCGTCAAAGGGCTTGACGATGTACCCCGCTGCCCCAGGGGCAAGCCCCCGCGCCACTTCGGCGTTCTGCGAGCGCGCCGTGAGGAAGATCACCGGAATGGCGCTGAAGACCGGGTCCTGCTTGAGCCGACGGCACACCTCCGGGCCGTCCATCTCGGGCATCATCCAGTCGAGCAGGATGGCATCCGGACGATCGCGGCGCGCCTGCTCGAGCGCCTCGGCCCCGCTCGCCGCCACCGCCACCTCGAGCCCGGCGCGCGTGAGCGCCAGTCGCGCCACGAGCCGGATGTCCGGGTCGTCGTCGACGAGGAGCACCTTCATACGCGAGCGAACCCCTTTCGCGGCATCGCTCCCCAGCCGCGCCGGTTCAGGAAGAAGTCGATGACGCCCCTCATCCGCCACCAGGTGGTGAGCTGCCGGTAGCCGAAGTTCTCGATGACGCCGATCGATGCGAGCAGGAGCAGATCCCGCAGCCGCGGGTAGCGCCGGAACGACACCTCCTCGAGCAGCACGGCCGCCAGCGAGATGAGCGCGCCGTACAGCACGGCCGCCAGGAACAGCAGTTCGGCAAAGCGCCAGTCGAGCACCCCGACGGCGATCGCCGCGGCGGTGAGCAGGTAGCCGCTCAGCTCGATCACCGGACCGGCCGCCTCGAACACCACGTAGTATGGCATCGTCACCATCCCCACCACGCCGTAGCGCGGGCGGCCGATCATCGCTCGGTGGTGGTCGAGGACCTGGAGCGTGCCGCGCTGCCAGCGGTTGCGCTGCGTCCGGAGGACGCGCATCTTCTCCGGCACCTCGGTCCAGCACACCGGGTCGGGCTGAAAGGTGATCCGATAAGGCCGGCCGGCCTCGCGCGCGTGGCGGTGCAGCCGCGTCACGATTTCCATGTCCTCGCCCACCGTGCCGTGCAGGAATCCACCGGTTTCGACGACCGGCTCGCGCCGGAACAGGCCGAAAGCCCCGGAGATGATGAGGAGCCCGTTCATGGCCGACTGCGCGACGCGGCCGGCCAGGAAGGCCCGCAGGTACTCCACCACCTGGAAGCGTGCGAGCCAGGAACGCGGCAGCCCGACCCGCACGACGCGTCCCGACTCCACGGTGCAGCCGTTGGCAATCCGGATGATGCCGCCGGAGGCCAGGGTGGACGGGTCCTCGATGAACGGCAGCACCGCGCGGGTAAGGGCGTTGTCCTCGAGCAGCGAGTCGGCGTCGATCACGCAGACCAGGGGATGGCGCGCCGCATTGATGCCCGCGTTGATGGCGTCCGCCTTGCCCCCGTTGACCTTGTCGATGACCACGAGATCGGGGTTGGCGAGCGACCGGTACACGCCGCGAACCGGCTGCGTCTCGAGCGGCTGGGCGTAGCCGGCGGGCGCCGGGATCAGGCCGAAGGCAGCCGTCAGCTCCGCCAGCGTGCGATCCTTCGACCCGTCGTTCACGACGAGGACCTCGAACTGCGGATAGTGCAGCAGGAGGAGCGACCTGACGCTCTCGCGGATGGTGGCTTCCTCGTTGTACGCGGGAGCAATCACCGAGATTCCCGGGGTCGCCGGCGACCGGAGCACCGCTTCGAGCCGGCGAGGCGTCCAGCGGCGGCGATGCTCGATGAGCCGCACCAGTGCGATGCCGCAGTAGAGCAGGTAGATCGAGTTGAGCGCGACGAAGTAGAAGAGGATGACCACTTCCCACGCCTGCAGCGCCGCGGTCAGACGGGCGGCGGTCATCCCCCCAGCTCCCACATCATCTGCCGCGCCAGCTCCGCGCCGGGGCCGTCGGAGGAGGCGGCGGTCGCCAGTTGCCGCCGGCCCGCCTCGCCGAGCTGCTTCAGCGCAGCGGCCGCGTGGGCCGCGACGAGCCAGACGTCTCCCAGGCGGGGCGCGAGATACGAGGCCGCGTCCGCCCGGCCGCTGCGGCCGATGACGCGCGCCGCCATCGCGCGCACGTCGGGATCGGGATCGCCGAGCGCGCGCAGCGCGAAGTAATAGGCGCGCTCGTCCGGCCCGATGTCGCCGATGGCGCGGAACGCGGCAGCCCGGACGGCCGCCTCGTCTGCCTCGATCCACCCGGTGAGGGCCTCGAGTCCGGCGGCGCTTCCAACGTGCCCGAGCACCTCGGCCACCGCCACGCGGTCGGCCGGGTAGGCGAGGCAGCGGCGGATGATCTCCTCGGCCGCCGCGGGACCGAAGGCGCGCAGCGTCGCCACGACCCGTACGCGCTGCTGCCGCGGATCGGCGAGCGAGGCCACGAGCGCCGGGAGCGTCGCGGGATCGCCGATGCGTCCGAGCGCGTCGACTGCCGCGGCGCGAACCTCGTCGTACATGTCTTCGAGGCGCGTCACGAGCGCGCCGGCAGCCGACCGCTCGGCCATCAGCCCGAGCGCCGTCGCGGCCTGCGCCCGGCGCCACCAGCGGCGATCGCCGAGATCGGCAAGCCACCGGTCTCGGAGTCCCAGCCGCGTGAGCGCCTCGCGGGCGCGGTCCACGAGCTCGCCCCGCACGGACCGGAGCGGCGCCAGCAACAGATCCGCTGCGCCGGAGCGGCGGCGGCCGCCGCAGAATCGTACAAGGTCGTCGAGCGCCGCCGCGTCCGCGCCGGGCGCTATCCAGGCGTCGACGAGCGGCTGGCACCGCCGCCGGCGGCGTCCGGCCAGCCGCCATACGACGCCGCGCACGCCGCGCTGGACGGCCAGCGCGAGCAGCAGAACCAGGAGCAGGCCGCCCGTCGTCAGGATGAAGGGGATGAGCGCCGCACGAAGCGCTTCAGCGGCCCAGGGCATGGCAGGGCTTGTCGACTAGAAGCGCTGCACCAGGGACAGAGTCACCCGATCCATGCCGGTGCCGGTTGATCGCCACTGGTGCTCGTGGCCCGCGGCGAGCGAGGTCAGGCCGGGCAGATCGACGCGGACGCTCCAGAACACCGTATCCGCGTCGAACTCGCCGATGCGATCCGGCGACAGCGTCTCGAACGATTCGGTGCCGCGCGCGTAGCCGCCGCTCAGCCAGAGTCGCGTCGTGGCCGCCACCGAGCCGCGCACCGCGCCCGAGTGGCTGGTCCGGCGCTCGTCCGGTCCGGCATAGGACGTACTTGCCAGGTAGTAGCGTCCCCAGATCTGGATCGTATCGCGGATCGCGAACGTCATGCCGGGCGACACGACCGAGGCGCTGACGCCGGGGAAGCCGATGTACCGGTATCCGGCGAGCCACTCGGCGCGCCCGCGGGCGTGCGAGGCCTCCACATTGACGTCGGTGCGCGGCAGCACCGTGTTGCCGGGACCGGTCAGCACCGACGCCGCGAGCGTCGTTCGGGGCGGCCACCGCCATTCGATGCCGCCGCCGGCGCGCGTTTCCCGTGCGTGGAACTTGTCCTGCCACTGCCCGCGTGCCGAGATCCGCATCCGATCGTGCACCCGCAGATTGACGGCGACATCGCCGTTCCAGGCCTGCGGCACCGCAAAGGTGAAGCGCTCGAGGAACCCGGTGCTCTCGACCCGGTGGGCATGCGCCCGGAGGATCTGCTCGCGTGCGAGGCGCTGCTCGCCGGTCGGCGCGATCGCGACCGCGCGTTCGATGTACTGCACGGCGAGCGAGGTGCGGCCGAGGATCCGGTACGCCCGGGCGAGCGCGCCGAGCACGTCGGGGTTGGCGGGCGCCAGCGATTCTGCGCTCGCGAGCACCTCGAGCGCTTCCGCATACCGGCCCCGGTTCACCAGTGTGCCGCCGAGTCCGACCATGGCGTCGACGTGCTTCGGGTTTTCGCCGAGCACACCGCGGTAGGCGGCCTCTGCCTCCGAACTCCGACCGAGGAAGCCCAGCAACCGCGCCAGCCAGACGCGGGAGTCATGGTCGCCGGGCGCGGCGGCGACGATCCGGCGGAACAGATCGAGGGCCTCACGAAACTCACCGCGCCGGGCCAGCGCCACGGCTTCTTCATAGGTTGGCGGCGGGGCCGCCTGCGGCGCAGGTGTTCCCAGCAGCGCGCTCGCCAGCAGCAGCGCCGGCAGCATGGTCACCTCAGGAGCCGCGCGAGCCGCGCGAGCAGTTCCTCGGGGCCGAACGGCTTGGTGACGTAGTCGTCGGCGCCGAGCTCGAACGCCCGCGTGACGTCGGCCTCGCGCCCGCGGGCGGAGACGACAACGGTCTTGGGCCGTCGTGCGCCCGTCTGCTTCATCGCGGCGAGCACCTCGAACCCCGTCAGTCTCGGCAGCATCAGGTCCAGCAGAACCACGTCGGGCGGCGACGCGGCCATCGCGTCGAGCGCCTGCTGGCCGTCGAAGGCGAGCACGGTGCGATAGCCCGCCGCTCTCAACCGGCTGTCGAGCACGCGCGCCACATCCGGATCGTCGTCGACCACGAGCACGGTGAGCGGGGCCGCGGCGGCTGCCTCGGATCGCTCGCCGTAGAGGGCGACGGACTTGCGCTGGAACCGTGCGGCCGCCAGCGCTTCGTCGCTCTGTTCGAGGAGCGCGCGGAATGCTGCGCCCCTGGTCCCCCCCGCCACCCCGCTGACGATCGTCATCCCCCGCCGTTCGAGCGTGTCGGCGAGGGAGGTCAGCTGCTGCGCAGCCTCGGCGGCCGTTGCCTCGAGCAGCAGGACGAGCGCGTGTCGCTCGTCGTACCGGCCGACGAGGTCGCGCCGGCGGACTTCCTCTGCCAGCGTCGTCGCCACCTCGGCGGCATGGTCCTGCGGCAGGCGCACCAGCGCGAGCGCCGCGCTGCTTCGCGCCAACTGCTCGCCAGCCGCCTGGAGAAACGCGTCGTACGCCAGCACGCCCGTCGCGAGGGGCAACGGCGCCGCGCGGCGGCGCAACACGAGGCCGATGCGGAGCCGCAGCTCCGGCAGGTCGACCGGCTTGAGGAGATAGTCATCTCCGCCGATGGCGAGACCCGCGACGCGGTCGGCCGGCGACGACCGGCCGGTCAGAAAGATGATCGGCGTGTCGTGCAGTTCCGGATCGGTGCGCAGGAGGCGGCAGATCTGGAGGCCGTCGAGTCCCGGCAGGTCGACGTCGAGCAAGACCAGTTGCGGCCGGGTCACGCGGATGGCGCCGACCGCCTCATCGCCGCGCGCGACCTCGGTCACGGGATAGCCGGCCTGCCGCAGTCCTGCTCCGAGCAGCATCCGCTGTTCGGGGTCGTCTTCGACCAGGAGCACACGAGGGGCGCCGCCCTCTGTTGGCGCGGCAACCGCCCAGGACGGCACGGGCCGGCGCAGGTCCTCCGCAAACGCCTCCCGCAGCCGATCCAGTGCCGTGGCCGCGCCGCCAAGGTCGGCCGCCTCGGGTGACAGCAACTCCTCGAGCTCGCGAGCGCGAGAGGTCACCGCCGGCAGGCCGATCATCCCGGCCAGCCCGGCCATGCGGTGGGCCAGATGTCGAGCCGATTCCCGCTCGGCTGCCGGCGGAGCAGCGGGCGCGTGGTCCAGCAGCCGCGCGAACGACTCGCAACGCGTGGGGAACTCGGTGATGAAGCGCTCGCGCGTGGCCCGGAGGGCCGCTTCCGGGTCGTCGCCGAACGGTTCGACGGGCGGTTCCGCCACGGGAATCTACGGTTCAGGATAGACGAATCGTGAGCCCGAGGGTATGCGAAAATGAGCCAGATATTGCGCTTGCCCTAAGAAACGGGCGCTAGATGTTGTGGTTTTGTTATTGACAAGGGCGATTGCGTGGGCGCATAGTGGCGCTCGCGCTCGAGCGGGGTGAAAGGCCGGATCCTCCCAGCTTCCGGTTGGAAACCTCGGGTCGTCCGACGCGCAACTTCACAACAAGCGTCCCGGATGCGTTCTGAGGGGTGAAGGCATCCGTCGTTCGGAGGAGACATGGAAAGAGGCCCTGCCCGCGAAGCTGCACCATCCGGTCAGCAGGTCGAGCCGGCGGGATCCGCCCATGCGGATTCGTCGGTGCGCGCCCGCAAGAGCGTGGAGGCGAAGCCGCCCGCGCCGGGGATGGAGTTCGCTCGTTACTTCACGCTGCCCGGCGTCGACCCGTACGACGAGATCGAATGGGAAGTCCGCTCGGCGGTGATTGGCAACGAGAAGGGCAAGGTCGTCTTCGAGCAGCGCGACGTCGAGATTCCGCGGTTCTGGTCCCAGCAGGCGACCAACATCGTCGTGTCGAAGTACTTCCGCGGGCAGCTCGGCACGCCCGGGCGCGAGCGGAGCGTCAAGGCGCTGGTCGGCCGCGTGGTCGACACGATTACCGGCTGGGCGCGCGATGACAAGTATTTCGCGAGCGATGACGCGCTGCAGGCGTTCTCCGCCGAATTGAAGCACCTGCTCGTCTATCAGAAGGCGGCGTTCAACAGCCCCGTCTGGTTCAACTGCGGCTTCGAGAAGGCGCCGCAGTGTTCGGCCTGCTTCATCAACTCGGTCCAGGACACGATGGACTCGATCCTGACGCTCGCCAAGACCGAGGGGATGCTCTTCAAGTTCGGCTCCGGCACCGGCAGCAATCTGTCGCCGATCCGGTCGGCCCGGGAGTTGCTGGCGGGGGGCGGCACCGCGAGCGGCCCCGTGTCGTTCATGAAGGGGTACGACGCGTTCGCCGGGGTGATCAAGTCCGGCGGCAAGACGCGCCGCGCCGCCAAGATGGTGATCCTCAATGCCGACCATCCCGACATCGTCGAGTTCATCAACTGCAAGGTGCAGGAAGAGAAGAAGGCGTGGGCGCTCATCGACGCCGGCTACGACGGCTCGTTCACGGGCGTCGCCTACAATTCGATCTTCTTCCAGAACTCGAACAACAGCGTGCGCGTCACCGACGACTTCATGCGCGCGGTGCTCGACGACGGTGCGTGGCAGACCCACGCGGTCACGACCGGCGAGGTGATGGACACCTACAAGGCGCGCGACCTGATGCGGATGATTGCCGGGGGGACCTGGACCTGCGGCGATCCGGGCATGCAGTTCGACACGACCGTCAACGAGTGGCACACCTGCCCCGAGACCGGCCGGATCAACGCGAGCAATCCGTGCTCGGAGTACATGTTCCTGGACGACTCGGCGTGCAACCTGGCGTCGATCAACCTGATGAAGTTCCTCCGCGAAGACGGCGAGTTCGACGTGGCGGCCTTCCGCGCGGCGTGCCGCACGATGATGACCGCACAGGAGATCCTCGTCTCGAACTCGAGCTATCCGACCAGGGCGATCGAGAAGAACAGCCACGACTTCCGGCCGCTCGGTCTCGGGTACGCGAATCTCGGCGCCCTGCTGATGTCGCGCGGCCTGCCGTACGACAGCGACGAGGGGCGGGCGTATGCGGCGGCCATTACCGCCGTGATGACGGGGGAGGCGTACGCGCAGTCGGCGCGGATCGCCCGCGACGACGGCGGGCCGTGTGCCGGTTACGAGAAGAACCGCGAGCCGTTCCTGCGGGTGATGCGGAAGCATCGCGACGCGGTGGGAGAGATCAACCCGAAGCTGGTGCCGGCGGATCTGTACGCGGCCGCCAGGCAGGCGTGGGACGAGGCGGTGGCGCTCGGCGAGCAGCACGGCTACCGGAACGCCCAGGCGACCGTGCTCGCGCCGACGGGCACCATCGGCTTCATGATGGACTGCGACACGACGGGCGTCGAGCCCGACATCGCGCTCGTCAAGTACAAGAAGCTGGTGGGCGGCGGGCTGATGAAGATCGTCAACGGAACGGTGCCGATGGCGCTCGAGCGCCTCGGCTACACCGGGCCCGAGATCGAGGCGATCGTCCACTACATCGACGAGCACGAGACGATCGAAGGGGCGCCGTTCCTCGAGGAGGAGCACCTGGCGGTGTTCGACTGCGCCTTCAAGCCGGCGAAGGGACAGCGGTCGATCCACTACATGGGGCACATCCGCATGATGGGCGCCGCGCAGCCGTTCATCTCCGGCGCCATCAGCAAGACCGTCAACGTGCCGCGTGAAGCGACCGTCGAGGAGATCGAGAAGGCGTATCTCGAGGCGTGGCGGCTCGGCGCCAAGGCGATCTCGATCTATCGCGACGGCAGCAAGCGGACCCAGCCGCTCAATACCTCCAAGGCGCAGGTTGCCGACACGCGCAACATCGGCGACAACGTCCGCGAGGTGGTGAAGGAGGTCGTCAAGGTCGTGGAGCGGCCGAGGCGGCGGAAGCTGCCCGACGAGCGGCCGTCGATCACCCACAAGTTCGACATCGCCGGCCACGAGGGCTACATCACCGTCGGCCTCTTCGAGGACGGCCAGCCGGGCGAGATCTTCCTGACGATGGCGAAGGAAGGGTCCACGATCTCGGGCTTTGCCGATGCGTTCGCCCAGGCCATCTCCTACGCGCTGCAGTACGGCGTGCCGCTGCAGGTGCTGGTCGACAAGTTCAGCCACGCCCGGTTCGAGCCGTCCGGGATGACGAAGAACCCCGAGATCCGGTTCGCCAAGTCGATCGTCGACTACATCTTCCGCTGGCTGGCGACGAAGTTCCTGTCGCCGGAGGCGCAGTTCCGCGCCGGCGTGAATCTGCGGGAAGGGCCGGTGGATCCCGGATCCGGGATCCGGAATGCGGGCTCCGAGGGGCGCGCCTCGTCGTCAACCGCGGCGTCAGGCCTGCCGGGTTCGCTGAAGCCTGGCACGAGCGACGGCGGCAGCCGGCCCTCCGCCGACTCGAAGGCCTCGTCGAGGGCCATCGAGTTCGCGGCCATCCAGTCGCAGGAGGATGCGCCGCCGTGCTCGACCTGCGGCTCGATCATGATCCGCAGCGGGTCGTGCTACAAGTGCCCCAACTGCGGGACGACGAGCGGCTGCGCCTGACGGCGCTCCCCTGCAGGCCAGGCCTCGGGGCACAGGGCTGTCTCAGCCCGTAGCCGCGCGTGCGACTGGGGTGCCTCAGGCACGGGTAATCTGAGATGTCAGGGCCGGCCGCGGCCGGCCTTTTCGTTTCATGCCGACGTCCCGGCGAATAAGACCTTGGCAATTCAGATGGCATCATCGGCGTGCGCTCGGAGGCTATAAGAGGCGAGCCGGACCCGAAACCCATTTCCACTGACGCCTGCGATGCAGGCTGGCGTGTCCGATCGTGTGTGGTCCCTTGGTGATATTGTCGGCCTGCCCGACGCTGACGAAGCGAGATCTGCGGCGTGACCTGCCCTGACACTGACTCCGGTAAACTGTCGGCACGCATGCCGACAATTGAACGTCCGGCCACGTTTCGCCCGCCCCTCAAGTGGGCCGGCGGTAAGCGATGGCAGGTGCCGCGTCTTCAGCCTGTTTGGGAATCGCACTCGCATCGGCGGTTGGTTGAGCCGTTCTGTGGCGGACTGGCCGTCACGCTTGGCCTGATGCCGACTCGGGCACTTCTGAACGATGCCAACCCACACCTCATCAACTTTTATCGTTGGCTTCAGAAGGGGCTTCGCATCGATCTCCAGATGGAGAATGACGACTCGCTGTTCTACGAGCACCGTGACCGTTTCAATGCACTCCTAACGAGCCGAAAAGGCACGAGCCGAGAAGCCGCGGCGATTTTCTACTACCTGAACCGGACGGGATTCAACGGGTTGTGCCGCTTCAATCGCACTGGAGAGTTCAACGTGCCGTTCGGCCGGTACGCCCGGATCGGCTACACGCGGGATTTCACGCCGTATCGCGACGTATTCTCGGCCTGGACGTTCACCTGCACCGATGTTGAAGCCGTTCCGCTCCACCCCAACGACTTCGTCTACGCCGATCCACCGTACGACGTGGAGTTCACTCACTACGCAAAGGATGGTTTTGCGTGGGAAGATCAAGAGCGCACGGCAAGATGGCTGTCGAAGCATCGGGGACCCGTCGTGCTCGTGAATCAGGCAACGAAACGAGTTGAGAAGCTGTATCGGCGGCTCGGCTACGATGTGAGGTTCCTCGAAGCCCCGCGGCGCATCAGCTGCACGGGTGATCGGACACCGGCCAGCGAGATCATCGCGACGCGTAATCTGTGACGCCTCGCAACACGAATACCGGCGGCGTGCTCGAAGCGATATTCACGCGCAGCTCGTCCGAGTCGTCACTTTGGAAGCATTCGTCAGAATGGCCAACAACGGTCGGATTTGAAACTTGACCACTACCCGCGCGCCCTCGGCCTTCCCCGGCCCGGTGGAGTGCGATAGACTGAGCGGCCCTCAGATCTGCGCCGGTCCGTGACCGCCGGACCCGTTGTGGCCGGCAGGGAGATCCATGAAGCGACTCACCCCGAGCGGCAACGTCCTGTTCCTGCTGTGCCTGATGTACCTCATTACGTACATCGATCGGGTCAACGTGGCGACGGCGGCGCCCGAGATCCGGCGGGAGCTGTCGCTCACCAACACCCAGCTCGGGCTGATCTTCTCGGCCTTCGCCTATCCGTACCTGCTCTTCCAGGTGTTCGGCGGCTGGGTGGGCGACCGTTTCGGCCCGCGCAAGACGCTCTTCGTCTGCGGCCTGATCTGGGCGGCCGCCACGATCCTGACGGGGCTGGCCGGCACCGTCCTCACGCTGTTCCTGGTCCGCGTGCTGCTCGGCGTCGGCGAAGGCGCGACGTTCCCGGTGGCGACCCGCGCCATGCAGAGCTGGACGCCCGCCTCGCGGCGCGGCTTCGCCCAGGGGATCACGCACGCGTTCGCCCGCTTCGGCAACGCCGTCACGCCGCCGCTCGTCGCCTGGCTCATCGCGCTCGTCACGTGGCGCGGATCGTTTGTGACGCTCGGCCTCATCAGCGTGCTGTGGGTCATTGCCTGGCTGTGGTACTTCCGCGACGTGCCGGCCGAGCACAAATCGATGACGCCCGAACTGCTCGCCGTGCTGCCGAACCAGGGACACCCGCTCCACGTCGAGCGGCCGAAGGTGCCCTGGGGCCCGCTCACCCGCCGCATGATGCCGGTCACGATCGTGTACTTCTGCTACGGGTGGACGCTCTGGCTGTATCTGAACTGGCTGCCGTCGTTCTTCCTCAACGAGTACCAGCTCGACATCCGGCAGTCGGCGCTCTTCGCCTCGGCGGTCTTCTTCGCCGGGGTCGTCGGCGACATCGCCGGCGGTGAAGTCAGCGACCACATCCTGCGCACGACGGGCGACCTCAAGCGCGCCCGCCGGAACGTCGTGGTGGCGGGCTTCCTCGGCTCGTTCGTCTGCCTGCTGCCGATCTTCCTGACGACGAACCTGAACCTGATCGCCCTGGCGCTTGGCGCCGCGTTCTTCTGCGCGGAACTGGTGATCGGCCCGATGTGGTCGATCCCCATGGACATCGCCGGCAAGTACTCCGGCACCGCCAGCGGCCTGATGAATACCGGGTCGGCGGCGGCCGCCATTCTGTCGCCGCTCACCTTCGGGATCGTCGCCGACCTGACGGGCAGCTGGATCCTGCCGTTCGTCGGATCGCTCGGCCTGCTGCTCGTCGGCGCGACGCTCGCGCCGTTCATGCACCCGGAGCGGCCGTTCGCGGATCCGCAGGTGGCGGCGGCCCAGGCGCGGGTGTAGCCGCCGCCCGCCCGACGCCTACCGCGTGCCGGCGCGCGAGGCGCTGACCTTCCAGATCCGGTTGCTGCCGTCGTCGGAGACGAGGAGGCTCCCGTCTGGCGCGACGGTCACCCCGACCGGCCGCCCCCAGCGCGAGACCTGCTCGCCCCCGGAGCCGTCACTGACGATGAAGCCGGTCATGAAGTCTTCGAGCGGCCCCGGTCTCCCCTTGGTCATCGGGAAGAACGCGACCCTGTAGCCGGAGGCGACCGATCGGTTCCACGATCCGTGCAGCGCCACGAAGCCGCCGTTGCGGTACCGCTCCGGGAACCGCGTGCCGGTATAGAAGGTGATGCCGAGCGCCGCCGAATGCGCCGGGATCAGGACGTCGGGGACGATGGCGCGCTTGACCAGCTCGGGAAAGGCGCCCTCGTACCGCGGGTCGTAGTGCTGTCCGATGTAGGAGTACGGCCATCCGTAGAAGCCGCCGTCCTTGACCGAGGTGGCGTAATCGGGCACCAGGTCGTCGCCCAGGTTGTCGCGTTCGTTCATCGCCGTCCAGAGGATGTCGGTTCCCGGCTGCAGCGCCAGCCCCACGGGATTGCGGATGCCCGACGCGAACACCCGATAGCCGGAGCCGTCGGGGTTGAACTCGAGGATGGCGGCGCGGCGGCAGTCCTCGCCCGCGTTGTTGTTCGACTGCGATCCCACCGAGAGGTAGAGCTTCGTGCCGGCGCGGTTGAAGATGATGTTGCGTGTCGAATGGCCGCCCACCGGCAGGTCGAGGAGCTTTTCGGGGTCACCCTGCGCCTTCAGATCGCCGTTCGTGTACGTGAATCGCACGAGCGACCCGGTGTTGCCGACATACAGATACCCGTCGTGAAACGCCATCCCGAACGGCGCGGCGACGGTGCCCGGCCCGCGGGTGTTGAAGGGGGGCGGGGGAACGCAGGCCGGCGCCGACGCGCCCAGAATCGGGCCGTTGATCTGCGGATTGATCGGCGGCGGAGGGCCGGCGAGCCGGCCGGCGGGCGGCGGCGCGCCGCGGCCCGCGGGTGGCTCACCCTGCGCGTAGACGCTGCGCTCCTCGAACATGCCGTCCTGGTTCGCGTCGCGCAGCACCGTGATGCTGTTGGTCGCGGGGGAGCTGACGAAGAGGTCGCCGTTGGGCGCATAGACCATCATCCGGGGCGCCGGCAGCTCCGCGTAGACGCTGACGGTGAAGCCGGCGGGCACCGCGGGCATCACCCCCGCCGGTTTCTCCACGAGCGCGCCGCGATTCGGCGTCGCCGGTCCGATCGCCGACAGGCGCCCTGCCTGCGGCTGCGGCGGACCGCCGCTCCGCTGGGCGAGGAGAAGGCCGGAAGCGCAGAGCACCCCGACGGCAAGCATGCTGAGAGTTTTCGGCGCAGACGTCATGAGTTCACTCCTGTGGCCGCCATGATATCCTCCGCGGCGTATGGAAGCCACCGTTGCGACCCGTTCGCCCGCCACCACCGCCGTCCGTCCCAAGCCGTTCTACCGCACGCTCTGGGGACAGGTTCTCATCGGCGTCGCCATCGCCATCGTCGTCGGATACGTGTGGCCGACCACGGGGGTGGCGATGCAGCCGCTCGGCAACGCGTTCATCCGGCTCATCACGATGGTGATTACGCTCGTCATCTTCAGCACCATCGTGACCGGGATTGCCGGGATGGACAGCATGAAGAAGGTGGGCCGCGTGGGCGGCAAGGCGCTCGTCTACTTCGAGGTGATGACGACGATTGCGCTCGTGGTCGGGCTCGCGGTCGGGATCCTGACGGCGCCCGGCGGCGGCTTCAATGCCGACGCGGCGGCGCTCGACGCCGACGCCGTCGCCAACTACGCCGGCGCGGCCAAGGCGCAGACGGTCACCGATTTCCTCATCCAGATCATCCCGACCACGGTGACCGACGCGTTCGCCCGCGGCAACATCCTGAGCGTCGTCCTCGTGTCGCTGCTGTTCGGCTTCGCGCTCTCGGCGCTCGGACCGAAGGGCAAGCCGATGGTGGAGCTGCTCGACAGCCTCACGCACATGGTCTTCGGGGTGATCAACATCGTCATGCGCTTTGCGCCGATCGGCGCGTTCGGCGCGATGGCATTCACCGTTGGGCGCTACGGCCTCAGCTCGCTCGGTCCGCTCGCGCAGCTGATCGTGACGTTCTGGGTGACGAGCCTGCTCTTCGTGCTCGTCGTCCTTGGAACGGTGGCGGCGCTGGCCGGATTCAGCATCATCCGGTTCCTCAAGTACATCCGGGAGGAGATCGTGCTGGTGCTGTCGCTCAGCTCCTCCGATCCCGCGCTCCCGTCGCTCATGACGAAGCTGGAGCGGCTCGGCTGCTCGAAGGGGGTGGTCGGCCTGGTGACGCCGACCGGCTACATGTTCAACCCCGAAGGCAGCTGCATCTACATGATGCTGGCCGCCGTCTTCGTCGCCCAGGCGACCAACACGTCGCTCACGGCGACCGACTACGTCACGCTGTTGGCCGTGGGCGCGCTGACGCACAAGGGGGCCGCGGGTGTGCAGGGCGCCGCCTTCATCGCGCTCGTCGGCACGCTCATGGTCGTCCCGACCATTCCGGTCGCGGGGATGGCGCTCATCCTCGGCATCGACCGGTTCATGAGCATGTGCCGGGCGACCATGAACATGCTGTGCAACGGCGTCGCGGCCGTCGTGGTGGCGAGGTGGGAGAACGAGATCGACCGCGACACGCTTCGCGCCAACCTCGCGTCGCTGACGTAGTCGGCGGCGGCCCCAACGCGCCGATGGCGCGCGGCGGGGCGTCCTACCTGGGCTCGACGCCCGACATCTCGGCCAGCACGTCGAACAGCACGGCGAAGTCCTGGGCGTTCAGTCCCATTCCCCGCGCCGCGGTCAGGAAGGTGTTGGTGAGGGTCGTCGTCGGCAGCGGCACGCCCAGTCGCTCGCCCATCTCGATCGCCAGGTTCATGTCCTTCTGCATCATGTCGACGTTGAACCAGGCTTCATCGGGCATCTTCAGCACGAACGGGCCGCGGTACTGCACCATCGGCGATGCGATGACGCTGTGGAGCAGCACGTCGACGGCGGTCTCCCGCCTGATGCCGCTCTTCTCGGCGAGCAGCACGCCCTCGCTGAAGGCGAGCATCTGGACGGCGAGGCTCAGGTTGGTGGCGATCTTCAGGACGAGCGCCAGGCCGTGGTCGCCCACGTGCGTCACCTTGGGTCCGATGTCCTGGAGGACCGGGAGCGCCCGCTCGAACGCCTCTTTCGAGCCGCCGACCATCACCGAGAGCTTTCCCTGCTGCAGCGTGATCACGCTGCCCGACACCGGCGCGTCGAGCATCTGCGCGCCGGCCTTCGCCACGAGCTCGGCCATCTCCCGGTTGGCCGCCGGGCTGATCGTGCTCATGTCGATGAGGAGCTTGCCCGGCGCCAGTCCGGCGAGGATGCCGTCGGGCCCCTCGACGACCGCCTTCACCGCCTTGCTGTTGGCGAGCATGGTGAAGATCACATCGGCCGATGTCGCGACCTCGCGCGGCGTGCCGGCCCAGTGCATGCCCGCCTGCACGAGCCACTCCGCCTTCGATCGCGTGCGGTTGTAGCCGGTGACCGTGTGGCCCTTGTCGAGCAGACGCTTCACCATCTGGCCGCCCATCGTGCCGAGCCCGACGTATCCGAGGTGTGCCATGTCGTCCCTTTCTTCGGGGTTGGTAGTGATCGGTAGGCGCAATAGGTTACGCTGAATCAATGTCCCCGTTCCACGGCGCCGTCCGCCTCCTCGACCCGATCATCGGCGGCTTCAACACGGGGACGCACGTCTGGGGCCAGTTCCTGAAGGACTACGGCCCGGCCGCGTGGTAGGTGCGGCGTGCAGATCCTGCTGCGCCTGCTCGCCAACGCCGCCGCCCTCTGGGCGGCAACGCGCCTCGTGCCGGGCATTTCCTTCACCGGGGACTGGCGGCTGCTCTTCGTGGTGGCGCTCGTCTTCGGCGTGCTGAACCTATCGGTGCGCCCGGTGCTCTGGGTGATGACGCTGCCGCTGCTGCTCGTGACCCTCGGCCTCTTCACGTTCGTGCTGAACGCGGTCATGCTCTGGCTGACCTCAGTGGTGTCCGATGCGCTCGGGCTCGGGTTTCACGTCGCCGGCTTCGGCGCCGCATTGCTCGGCGCGCTCGTCGTCAGCATCGTGAGCTTCATGGTATCGCTCCTCGTCGGCTCCGCCCTGCACGAGGTCCGGGAGCGCCGGCCGTGAACGTGTCGGTGGTCGTGCCGGCGTTCAACGAGGAGCGCGGACTGGCGGCGTCGCTCCGGGCCATCCGCGCCGGGATGACGACGCTGGAGGACCGCGGATGGTGGTCGGAGCTCATCGTCTGCGACAACAACTCGACCGACTGTACCGCCGCCGTCGCGCGGGAGCACGGCGCCGCCGTCGTCTTCGAGCCGATCAACCAGATTTCACGGGCCCGCAATGCCGGCGCCGGGCGGGCGAGGGGCGACTGGCTGGTGTTCGTTGACGCCGACTCGCACCCGAGCCGGGCGCTGTTCGCGGAGATGGCCGGGGTCATCGAGGAGGGACGCTGTCTGGCGGGCGGCAGCACGGTTCGACTCGACCAGTCCGACCCCCTCTCGTCGCTCGTGGTGGCCGGCTGGAACGCGGTCAGCCGGATCATGCACTGGGCGGCAGGATCGTTCATCTTCTGCGAGGCCCATGTGTTCCGCGAGCTCGGCGGCTTCAGTCTCGAGCTGTACGCCGCCGAGGAGATCGAGCTGTTCCGGCGATTGAAGCGCGTCGCCCTGCAGCGGCGGCGCACGATCGCGATCCTGCACCGCCATCCGCTCGAGACGAGCGCGCGCAAGGCGCGGCTGTACACGGCGCGGGAGGCGTTCGGGTTCCTGCTGAAGACCGTCGTGCTCGGCGGCCGGCCGCTGCGGAACCCGGCCGACTGCTACCAGTGGTACGACGGCAGGCGCTAGGCGAGGCTGGGAGCAACCGGCATGTTCGTCGGCCACCTTGCGGTCGCGCTCGCCGCCAGACGCGCCTCGCCGCCGACGCCGCTCGCCGCGCTGGTGGCGGCGACCTTCGCACTCGATCTGCTGTGGCCGGTGCTGCTCCTCGCCGGCGTGGAACGCGTGCGGATCGCGCCGGGAACGACCGCCTTCACGCCGCTCGATTTCGAGCACTATCCCTGGTCCCACAGCCTCAGCATGGCGGTGATCTGGGGTGTCGTCGCGGGCCGGCTCGCCGTCATCCCGCTGAAGCACGCCGGCTCCGGCCTCGCGATTGGCCTGGTGGTCGTCAGCCACTGGCTGCTCGACGTACTCGCGCACCGGCCGGATCTCCCGTTGTGGCCGGGCGGTCCGCGTATGGGGTTCGGACTCTGGCAGTCGATCCCCGGTACGCTCCTGGTCGAAGGTGCGCTCTTCGCGGCCGCGGTCGTGATCTACGCGCGAGGCACGCGCGCGCGCCGCGCGTCTGGCGTCTGGGCGTTCTGGAGCCTGATGCTGTGCACGACCGCGATCTGGATCGCCGGTCCGTGGGGACCACCGCCGCCGGGCGAGGGCGCGGTCGCCGGAGTTGCGCTCGCGTTGTGGCTGCTTGTCGTGTGGGCGGCCTGGATCGACCGCACGCGTGAGGACACGCCGCGGGACGGTTCACCCTGACGTGCCGACGGCGCCAGGGAGACGGCCGCAGCCAGTCAGGAACCGCGACGCCGACAGCCAGTCCTCGTCCGGCTGCGCTCGATGGCGCGCGTTGTGCCGCAGGTGCGCTCCTGCTGAACCCGTCATAATGAACGGGTGAGTCGCTCGTCGAATCCGATTCCGGGCAACGCGGCACGGTCTCGCGCGTACGACGACTTCCTGCGGGCCTGTCCCGACTACGCGAGCACCGCCATCCTGGATGCGCTGCGCGCCTCCGACTACCGGCGGCTCGACGATCAGGAGCACGTGTACCTCGACTACACGGGCGGCAGCCTGTACGCGGGCTCGCAGGTCCGCGCGCATGCGGCGCTGCTCGACGCCGAGGTCCTCGGCAACCCGCACTCGGCCAGCCTGACGTCGTCGGCGACGACGGCGCTGGTCGAACAGAGCAGGCGGGCGGTGCTGGCGTGGTTCAATGCGGGAACCGACTACACGGCCGTCTTCACCCAGAACGCGACGGCCGCCCTCAAGCTCGTCGGGGAGTCGTATCCGTTCCGCTCCGGCGGCCACTACCTGCTGACCTTCGACAACCACAATTCGGTCAACGGCATCCGCGAGTTCGCGATCGCCCGAGGGGCGACTGTCACGTATGCGCCGCTCACGACCCCGGAGTTGCGGGTCGATCGCCGGCGGATGTCGGCACTGCTCGGCGGCGCCGCGGGATCGTCCGAGCCGAGGCTGTTCGCCTTTCCCGCCCAATCGAACTTCTCCGGCGTGAGGCACCCGCTGGATCTGGTGGAGGAGGCGCACGCCGACGGGTGGGACGTCCTCCTCGACGCGGCGGCGTTCGTCCCGTCGAACCGTCTCGACCTCGGCCGCGTCCAGCCGGACTTCCTGTGCGTGTCGTTCTACAAGATGTTCGGTTATCCGACCGGCGTCGGCTGCCTGCTCGTCCGGCGGCGCGCGCTCGAGAAACTGCGCCGGCCGTGGTTCGCCGGCGGCACCGTGAACTTCGCCACCGTGCAGGCCCGGCGGCACATTCTGGCGCCTGGCGAGGCCGGCTTCGAGGACGGCACGCTCGACTACCTGGCGATTCCCGCCGTCGAGATCGGGCTGCGCCACCTCGCGGCGGTCGGCATGGAGACGATCCAGACGCGCGTGCGCTGTCTGACGGACTGGCTCCTGGCCGAGCTCGTCGCCCTGCGGCACGGCAACGGGCGCCACATGGCTCGCATCTACGGGCCGGTGACGACCTCGGACCGGGGCGGCACCGTGACGATGAACCTCTACGATCCCGACGGGCACCTTCTCGATTACCGCCGGGTGGAGCAGTTGGCGACCGAGCGGCGCATCTCGCTCCGCACGGGCTGCTTCTGCAACCCCGGCGCCGGCGAGGCGGCCGAGGGATTGAGCGAGGAGGACATCGCCGCGGCGCTGGAGCAGAGCCCGGAGATGACGCTGCCGCGCTTCCTGCACGCCGTCACGCACCGCGGCGGCAAGAGCGCCGGCGCCATCCGCGTGTCGCTCGGGATCGCCAGCAATTTCGCCGACGTGTACCGGTTCGTGCAGTTCGTGACGGAGCTCCGCGATCAAGCGCGCCTGGCCCTCGGCGAGGTCACCTTCGACATCGAAACCTGCCGCGTGATCCGAGACGGCAGTTGACGCTGTTCCCGGTGGACGGAGGGGCCGGCGTCAGAGGGACCGGCGCCGACTCACGGCTCCGGTGTGTCGGAGAACGCGACGCGGTCGAGAGAATAGCGGTCGGCGAAGTTGACCGCGACGAGCAGCACGAACACCAGCACGTAGAGCCACATGAGATGGGCGACCTGGAAGTTGACCCGAGACACGTTGCCGAACATCAGCAGCAGAATCGTGACGCCGCCGACAATGCTGGCGAGCCGCGTCTTCAGTCCCAGGACGAGCAGCACGCCGATCGCGAATTCCACTGGAGGGACGCTGAAGCTGAACGGGTAGACGAACCATGCGGGAAACAGCGGAAGGCCGATGAGTCTGAGGGCGGCGAATTCGGTGGCCGTCTCGGAGGCAAATTTCTGGAGGATCGGCAGCCGCACGCCGCCGTGGGCGACCATGTGAAAGCCCATTGTCAGGCGCAGCAGCAGATAGGCAACCGGCAGGTCTCGGCGCAGGAGCGTCTCCCGCCAGTTGCTGTCGTCCTTGAATGCAGGCATCCGCCGGATTGTACCGCTTACGCGAGCGGACCGGGGCTCTTCAGGTAGCGAGTGACAATCGCGTCGGCGCTCATGTAGGCGAGCGCCTGGATCGTCAGCGTCGGGTTGAAGCCGCTCATGGTCGGGAACGTCGAGCTGCCGACGATGAACAGGTTCGGGATGTCCCAGCTCTGGCCGTACCGGTTGACCACCGATGTCGCCGGATCGCTCCCCATGCGCGTGCCGCCCTCGTGGTGCGCGCCCGGCGTGCCCGGGCCGAGAGGCGCGCGCCACACGCTGGACGCTCCCATCGCGCGTCCCACGTCCTCCAGCTTCCGGTGCACGAATTCGGTCCGCGCCAGCTCGTTCGGGCGCCGCCAGTCATAGGTGAGACGCGGCGCCGGCAGTCCCCACTGGTCGCGCACATCCGGATCGAGATCGATCGTCTGGTCGGCGTACGGCAGGTTCTCGGTCTGCGCGACGAGCGCGGCATGCCGCGCGAAGTACTGTGCGAGGAAGTCCCGATACGCCGCCCCCCACCGTGGGACGCCGGGCGGCGGGTTCATGCTCAGAGCCGCGCCGATCGGGCCGGCCTCCAGATCCGCCGGCGTGACCGAGATTTGCGCGCCCCGGATGAAGGGGAGCCCGCTGTGGTCGAAATTGTCGGCGTTGAAATCGTCGAGACTGTGCTTCTGCGCGCTCGGCCCCATGTAGATGTTGACGAACCGGTCGTCGAAAATGGCGAAGGCGCGCGGGCTGATGTGGGCCATCAGGTGCTTGCCCACGTGGCCGCTCGAGTTGGCGAGTCCGTTCGGGAACGTCGCCGTCCGTGACAGCAGCAGCAGGCGGGTGTTGTCGTAGATGAAGGGCGCCAGGATCACCAGTTCCGCCTCGATCGCGTTGTCCGAGCCGTCGGCGCCGTAGTAAGACACGCCGGTCGCACGGCCGCTCGCGTCGCTGTTCACGCGGGAGCACATGGCGCCGGTGATCAGCCTGAAGTTGCCTGTGGCGTCGGCCTCGGGCAGCTTCGTCACGAGGATCGCCGACTTGGCGCCGATGTGACAGCCGAACGCCTGGCAGAAGCCGCAGTAGCTGCACCCCGGCCGTCCCTGATACGGGCGCGAGAGAATCGCCCGGGGGGTCGAGAATGGGTGATAGCCAAGCTTGCGGGCGCCGGCGTCGAACAGGACGCCCGACTGATCGGCGACGAGCGGCGGCAGCGGATACTCGCGGCGCCGGGGCGCCTCGAACACGTTCCCTCCCTCGATCGTCCGTCCCTGGAGATTGCCCGCCTTGCCGGACACGCCGAGCTCGTACTCGGCGCGGTCGTAGAAGGGCTCCAGATCGGCGTAGGCCAGCGGCCAGTCGACCACTGACGACTCCTCCGGGATTGCCCGTGCGCCGTAGCGCTCGATCGTCTGCGAGCGCACGCGGAAGTCGTCTTCGTGCAGCCGCCAGGAGACCGCGCCGTAGTGGACCGTTCCGCCGCCCGCCTGATTGCCGTAGTTCAGCACCGGGAGCGGCGTGGCGCGCACGCCGGCCTTCGGGCGCCAGGTGACGGGTTGACGTCTGGCGTTCGGGCGCAGATCCTGCCGCTGGAAGTAGCGCAGTTCGTCGTGCGGGGAGAAATCCGCCGTGGTCAGGCGCGGGCCGCGCTCGAGGCCGATGACCCGCAGCCCCGCTTTGCCGAGTTCGGCCGCGAGGATTCCGCCCGCGGCCCCCATGCCGACAATGACGACGTCGGTCCTGTCGGTGGCCATCGGCTATGACGACCGGCGGGCCTGCAGTTGCAGCCCGACGATGGGCGCCCGGGTGAACGCCTGACGGCTCTGCATGTCGGCCGCCGTGAAGACGGCCTGCGCCCCGGGGAAGCCCACCAGGCGCCAGCCGGCGAAGTCCCTGTTGCCCCCGTAGATCGGGTCGGCGAACATGCCTTCCACCGTGTGCGTGCGAAGGATGTTGAAGAACTCCTGAGCCGTCGGCCAGACGAAGCCCGGCGCGGTGCCGTCCTCGAGCGCCGCGATGACCAGGTCCTGCCTCGCGGCGTCGAGCCGGGCGAACGGCGCGTTGTGGGCCGTGCGGCAGTACGTGTCGAGCTGTGCCAGCCCTCGCCGGTAGACGTCCTGCAGATCGGCATACGCACCGGCGAGCGCCAGGTCGATGTAGTTGAGCACGCCCGCGTCGCGCGCGCCGGGTGAGCCCGGCGCACCAGGCATGAGCCGCTCGGTGAACGCCGCGACAGAGGCGGCATCGGCGTGGTTGAAGAACGCGCCGTGCCCGCTGTCGCCGGGACGGGGCTCGGTCGCGGCCTGGGTGCGTGCGGTCTCGCGCTGTGCAGGCTCGGCGCTCGCCTCCGGCGCCAGCCCCGCTCCGGCCACGGCCCCGGCGCCGGCGGCGGCGCGGACCAGAAACGTGCGGCGCGCCGCATCGTGCTTGGCCATGCGGCGGGAAGGATAACAATTTCCCGCACGGCGGTATAGTCGGGTCAGGGTGGTGGATATCGCGCCATACGGAACGTGGCGATCGCCGATCTCGGCTGCGGCGGTGGCGGCGGGCGGCTTGCGGCTCGGCGCCGTCGCGATCGACGGCGCCGATCTCTACTGGGTGGAGGGGCGGCCGCAGGAGGGCGGGCGCTACGTGCTCGTCCGGCGGCGCGGCGGCGGCTCGCCCTCCGACGTTGTCCCGCCGGAGTTCAACGTCCGGACACGCGTTCACGAATACGGCGGCGGCGCGTACGTCGCTGGCGGAGGGGTGGCGTACTGCGCGAACTTCTCCGACGAGCGCGTGTACTGTGTGGCGGGATCCGCGCCACCCGTGCCCCTCACGCCGGAGGGCGCCTGGTTCTACGCCGATTTCGAAATCGACAGCCGCCGCGATCGCCTGATCTCGGTGCGGGAAGACCACACAGAACCGGGCCACGAGCCGATCAACACGCTCGTCGCGATTCCGCTCGGTCCCGGTAGACCCGGACACGACGACGCGCCGCCGAGTGCGGGCGAGATCCTTGCGTCGGGATACGACTTCTACTCATCACCACGCCTGAGTCCGGACGGATCCCGGCTCGCGTGGCTGTCGTGGCGCCATCCGCTGATGCCGTGGGACGGCACCGAGCTGTGGGTGGCCGATCTGGGCGACACCGGCGCGCTCGTGAACGCGACGCTCGTTGCCGGCGGTGCGCGGGAGTCGGTCTACCAGCCCGGGTGGGCGCCCGATGGGACGCTGTACTTCGTCAGCGATCGTGATGGCTGGTGGAGGCTCTATCGTTCGGGACGTTCGGATCGTTCGATTGAACCGGTCGTGCGCAACGCGCCGCCTGACGCCGAATTCGGGCGTCCGGCATGGATATTCGGCACCGCCTCATGGCGGTTCGCCGGAGCGTCGCGGCTCGTCGTGGCGTACACGCGCAAGGGGCGGTGGCGCCTGGCCACCGTCGATGTCGCCACGGGTCTGCTGACCGACCTCGTGCCAGATCTGCAGCCGCATGACTGGCTGGCCGCGAGCGCCACGCACGCCGTGCTCGTCGCCGGCTTCGAGACGGCACCCGATGCGGTGGTGCGGGTCGATCTCGCGAGCGGCCGCATTGACACGATTCGCGAGGCCGCGGCGCCGCCGCCGGAGTCCGGACTGGTCTCCGCGGCCGACGCGATCGAGTTCCCCACGAGCGACCACGACACGGCGCACGCGTTCTTCTACGCGCCCTGCAACCGCGACGTCCGTGCGCCTGTCGATGAGACGCCGCCGCTCATCGTGATCACGCACGGCGGGCCGACGGCGGCGACCGAGCCCACCTTCCACCTCGAGATCCAGTTCTGGACCAGCCGCGGCTTTGCCGTCGTCGACGTCAACTACCGCGGCAGCTCGGGCTACGGGCGCGCGTACCGCGAGCGTCTGAACGGCCGATGGGGTGTTGTCGACGTGGCCGACGTCATCCACGCCGCGCGCTTCCTCGGCGCCGCCGGTCGTGCCGATCCCGATCGGCTGATCATCCGGGGCGGGAGCGCCGGCGGCTACACGACGCTGGCCGCGCTGACGTTTCATCCCGGGGTCTTCCAGGCGGGCGCCAGCTACTACGGGGTCAGCGACCTCGAAGCGCTGGAGCTCGACACGCACAAGTTCGAGTCGCGCTATTCGCATAGCTTGATCGGGCCCTATCCGGAGGCCCGGGCGGTCTATCGCGCGCGCTCGCCAATCCATGCCATCGACCGCCTCGCGTGTCCGCTGATCCTGTTCCAGGGACTCGAGGACAAGGTGGTGCCGCCGAACCAGTCGGAGATGATGGCCGATGCCGTGCGCGCCAAGGGGCTGCCGGTCGCCTACCTGGCCTTCGAGGGAGAGCAGCACGGTTTTCGCAAGGCCGACACCATCATCCGCAGCCTCGAGGCGGAGCTGTATTTCTACGGACGGGTCTTTGGATTCCTGCCGGCCGATCGCATCGAGTCGGTGCCGATCGCCAATCTGGACCGCTGAGCCTTCCTCCGGGGCCGGACCGTGTTAGCATGCGCGGACAGTAACGACAGCCGATGCGAAAGCCTGTCTGCCTGGCGCTCGCCATCGTTGCGCTGGCCGCTGTCCGGCCGGTGTCGACCGAGGAAAGGGTCGATCAGGCGATCGTCTGGAAGATCCGCCAGGAGGCGACGAGCAACTCCCAGATTCTCCGCACGCTGCACGTTCTCACCGACGTGTACGGACCGCGGCTGACCGGATCGCCGAATCTGAGGGCGGCGGGCGAGTGGGTGCTCGAGCAGGTGCAGGGCTGGGGACTTCAGAACGGACGGCTGGAGCCGTGGGATTTCGGCCGGCCCGGATGGACCAACGAACGGCTCTCGGCGCACATCGTCTCGCCGGTGAGGGATGCGCTCGTCGCGGAGGCGGCCGCCTGGACGCCGGGTACCGACGGGATCGTCCGCGCCGAGGCCGTGCAGGTCACGCTGCCCGAACGTCCGACGCGCGACGTGCTCACGGCGCATCTCGACGGACTCAGGGAACGCGTGAAGGGCCGAATCGTCCTGGTGGGCGTTCCGCAGCAGGTGCGCGTGACTTTCAGTCCCGCACCGCTGCGGCGCGACGATGCCGATGTGCTGCGGCAGCTCGAGACGCCGCCGGCGCCGCCGCAGCCACCGTCGCCACAGCAGCCGCCGCCGCAGCCGCCGCCGCTCACGAACGGGCAGATTCAGCAGCAGGTCAACGAGTTCCTGGTCGCCTCCGGCGCGCTGGTCAGGGTGAACGACGCCGGCCGCGATCACGGCCAGATTCGGGCGTTCGGGCCCGGAGGTGCGAACACCGGACCCGTGCCGAAGGCGCCGCCGATCGTGGTGATGCGCAACGAGGATTACGGCCGCATCTGGCGCCTGCTCGCCGACGGCCGCGCCGTCGAGCTCGAGTTCGACATCGTCAACCGCTTCCATGAAGGGGGGCGCACCAGCTACAACGTGGTCGCCGAAATCCCCGGCACCGACAGAGCCGACGAGGTGGTGATGCTCGGGGGGCATCTCGATTCGTGGCACGCCGGCACGGGCGCGACCGACAACGCCGTCGGGTGCGCGGTGACGATGGAAGCGGTCCGCATCCTGACGGCGATCGGGGCGAGGCCGCGCCGCACCATCCGGTTGGCGCTCTGGAGCGGGGAGGAGCAGGGGCTGCTCGGGTCGCAGGCGTACGTGCGCGAGCATTTCGGCACCTTCGAGGACCCCAGGCCGGCGTTCTCGAAGTTTGCCGGCTACGTCAACATCGACACCGGCACGGGGCGCGCCCGCGCAATGACGGTGTTCGGCCCCGGGCCGGCCGCGGCCGTCCTGAAGGAGATCCTGGCGCCGCTCGAGGACCTCGGCGTCCTGGGTGCCATGGCGACGCGCAGCCGGCAACGCGGCGGCACCGATCACACCTCGTTCAACGAGGCGGGGCTTCCTGGCGTCAATGTCATCCAGGATCCCGTCCAGTACCAGTCGTATACCTGGCATACGAACCTCGACACCTACGAGCGGATCGTCGAAGATGATGTGAAGAAGTCGGCGATTGCGATTGCCGCCACGGTGTACCACCTTGCCGTGCGTGAGGCGCAGCTGCCACGGTTCAGCGCGGAGGACATGCCGCGCCGGCCTCAGCAGCAGCCGCTGCCGCAGCCGCAGACGACGCCGGCTCCGCCGACCACGGCCGGGACGGCACAGTAAGGCCGGGTCCTTCCTGGACCCGGCCGTAGGGGGACCAGATGGTGAGTCGTCTATGCGCGGGGGCGCTCGTGGCAGCGCTCGCGACAGTGAACGGACCGGCGCTGGCGCAGCGTCCGGGACCGACGGTCCAGGTGTACAAGGCGCCGACATGCGGCTGCTGCGCCAACTGGGTGAAGCATCTGCAGGAGCGTGGCTTTACGACGCAGGTGACCGACACCGAGAACATCGCCGAGATCAAGGCGCGGCACAACATCCCGGCCAGGGTGCAGTCGTGCCACACGGCCGTCGTCGGCGGCTACGTGATCGAGGGGCACGTGCCGGCGGCCGACGTGCAGCGGCTGCTCCGCGAGAAGCCGGCAATCGTGGGCCTCGCCGTGCCGGGTATGCCGATCGGATCGCCCGGGATGGAAGTGCCGAACATGAATCCGCAGAAGTACGACGTGATGGCCTTCGACAAGGAAGGGCAACTGAAGGTCTTCGCGTCGCACTGAGATGCACTATCTCCTCTTCTATGAGGTCGTCGACGACTACGTGACCCGGCGCGCGCCGTACCGCGCGGCGCATCTCGGGCTGGCGCAAGACGCGGCCGCGCGGGGCGAACTCGTACTGGGCGGCGCCTTCGCGACTCCGCCCGACGGCGCGCTGCTCCTGTTTCGCGGGTCCTCGTCGGCGGTGGCGGAGGCGTTTGCGCGACAGGATCCCTACGTGACGAACGGACTCGTCACGCGCTGGTGGGTGCGCGAGTGGAACACCGTCGTCGGCGCGGGCGCTGAAGCGTCGATCGCCTGATTGCGTTTTCGTCACGACGATGGCATCGTCGTCCTGAGTGGAGGCGAGCTACCGTCGGATGACCGTCGCGGAATACCTGGCGGGTGAGGAAACGAACCGGCCGCAGGAACTCGCCTATGGGGTGCTGCGCGAGCCGCCGACGCCCACCTTCGCGCATCAGGTCATTGTCGGCGCCATCTATGAGCGCCTCAGCCGTCACGTTCGGAAGCACCGGCTCGGTCGCGTCGTGCTTTCGCCCATGGACGTGATTCTCGATGGCAAACGGCATCTGGTGGTGCAGCCGGACGTGCTGTTCGTCTCGACCGAGCGCCAGGCGATCTGCACGGACCGCATCTGGGGTGCGCCCGACCTCACGATCGAAGTGCTGTCACAGGGCAACCAGCGCCACGACCGCATCGTCAAAGCGAAGTGGTACCGCCGGTACGGTGTGCACGAGTACTGGCTGGTGGATCTCATCGCGGGCCACGTCGAGGTGCTCGACCTGACGTCGAAGAACGCCGCCCCGCACGTCTTCGAAGGGCGGGCGATCGTCCACTCGCGGGTGCTGCCCAGACTGCGGCTCAGGCCGACGGACCTGTTCGACGGGCGCTCATCATCGCACGCCTGAGTACTCGAGCATCTGCGCCGTCAGGTCCATCGGGTAGGAAATCGTGACATCGGTGATCGCGCCGTCCGGGCCGACGACCGGCGTCAGCTTCGGCATGACGAATCCCATGTAGGACGGCAGCTCCAGCGCGTCGACCCGCTTCATCACTTCGTCGCGTACGGCCGGATCGAAGTGGATGCCGTAGGTCTGGAACAGCCGGCCGGCGGCCGCCGCGTCTCCCTCCGACTTGACTCGCTGCACCTCGCCGAGCAGGCGGCCCACGCCCTCGCGGAACGCCGCGGGGTCCACCATCACGAGGTAGCGCTTGCCGCCGCGCGTCCGCTCCTCGATCGCCTTCGTGTTCGCCATGAGCCATCGGACCACCATCTGCCGGTTGCGCATGTGGTCGTCTTCGATGGTGGTCCCTTTGCGGATGCGGCGCAGTTGCACGAGTGCGTTCCGCGTGTACGACTCGTACGCGGCGCGCGCGAGCGCCTCGTGGTCGGCGGCGGGAACGATGCCGAGATCCACCAGCTTCGGGTCGGCCAGGAAGTACAGCGCGACCAGATCGGCGCGCCCTTCCTCGAGCGCGGAGAAGTGCTCCTTGATGAGCGCCTGCGGCGTGCCCGCGAGGCCGGGCTTCTGTCGGCCGGACGCATGCCCCAGCACTTCGTGCAGGTCGGTGGTGAGCTCGGCGGCGAGCGCGCCGTGCTTCGTGCCGCGATCGATCTCCTCCTGGGCCCAGGCGAACTCACTGCGCATCGAGTCGGGCGTCGCCTGGTCGGCGGCCTCGCGGACGTTCGAGAGCGAAATCGACTTGCTGCCGTACTGCTCGCGGATCCGCTGGTCGTTCGGCAGGTTGATGCCGACCGGTGTCACCGGTCCGGAATCGCCCACCTCGACGACGACCTCGATGGCGTTGGCGATGATGCCGGTGACGCTCGGCTTGCGGTAGTCCGGGTCGACCGGCAGGCGGTCCTCGAACCACTGCGCATTGGCCGCCAGCGTGCGGATCCGCGCTGTCTTCTCCTGATTGACGTAGAAGACGAGCCCCTCCCAGGAGCCCTTGATGCCGCGGGGATCCAGGTACACCTCGATGAAGCCGTTGATGGTGTCCACGGAAGAATTCCGGTCCTGCACCCAGGCGATGTCGTACGTCGCGCGGTCGGCATCCTCGCCGGTGCGGTACCACTGGACCAGCGCGCGAAGCGCAGCGGCCATCGGCTCGCTGGCAAATGGCATCGCCGCCTCGAGATGGGTGACGATGCCGGCGATCTGCCTGCCATAGCGGCCGTTCACCCGGTACACCTCCTCGACGAGCCGCCCGTCGCGTTTGGCGAGGCGTGAGTTCAGGCCGTACTTCTCCGTGAACCCCGTGAGATCCGCCATGCGCGCGCCGGCATACAGATTGTTGGCGCTGGCGGTCAGGATGTCGCTGCCCGGAGGCGGATTCTTGTTGGTGACGATCGGATCGACGTTCGGGTCGAAGAACATCGGTCCGAGCCGCGCCAGCATCGCGTCGAGCGATTCGCCGGGGCGGGTCGTGAACCTCGCGCCGGCCGCCGCGGCGGCCCTGGCGGCGGAGGCGAGCTCCTCCGGCGTCAGAGGGAGCACGAACTTGCGGGCGGTGAGATTGTTGTACGGCCCGTTGTTGAGCCAGAAGAGCTTCGTATAACGTTGGATCTCCCCGATCGCGGCGACGTCGACGCCGTGCGGGCGCGCCACGATCTGCTCGAGGACGCCCCGCATCTCGAGCGCGTCGCGGTGCTTCTGATCGATGAAGATGTCGCGCCCGGCGAGCGCCGCCTGATAGAGATGCCAGATGAGGGTCTTCTCCCGCAGCGGCAGCGACGCGAACCCGTCCGCGTAGAGCTGCACGACCGCCGCGTCGTCGACGCGCTCGAGCAGATAGCGGCGATCGCCCACTCCGGAGGCGACCTCCGGGGCTCCCGCCGCGGGAGGTCCCGCCGCGGCGTCGCGCCGTGGGGTGTCGGAGCAGCCGGCCGCAAGTAGGGCGGCGGCGAAGCCGGCGGCAAGAGGTCGGCGCAGCATGCGCATGGATGTAGCCTAGCATGTGGTTCCGGGGTGGTAACGCGGGCGGGCACGCGGTACGATGACCGGGTCGGTGGCTGACGGTTCACACACCGCTCGACGCGCGAAGGCGTGCGCGGCGCTCGCTGCTGCCGTCGTGGCGACGGCGGCCGGCGTCTTTGCGCAGGTCGATGTCTTCCGCGGCGACGGCTTCTTCGCGCCGCGCTTTCCGCCGGCGCTGCGGGCCGACCGCGCGTTTTCCTTCTGCCGGCTCCTGTACACGAGCGTCCGGCGCGAGCCGTCGGGCGGCGGGTGGCGGACCGACTATCCGTACGGCGAGATCAACCTGATGATCCGCCTGTCGGAGCTCACCAAGACGCCGGTGCCGTTCGAGGGGAATCGGCAGCCGATGCATTACGTCGTGCGGCTGACCAGCGATGCGCTGTTCGAGTGTCCGTTCACCATGGCGTCCGACGTCGGCACGATCGGCCTGAGCCCCGCCGAGGCGGAGCGGCTCCGGCTGTACCTGCTGAAGGGCGGGTTCCTCTGGGTCGACGACTTCTGGGGCACCCGCGCGTGGGACCACTGGACCCGCGAGCTCGCCAAGGTGCTGCCGCCCGCCGACTATCCGGTCGAGGACGTGCCGCTGACCGACCCGATCTTCAGCAGCCAGTTCGTCGTGACCGGCGTTCCACAGATCACCAATATCGGCTTCTGGCGCCGGACCGGCGGGCGCGAGACGTCCGAGCGGGGCGCCGACAGCCGCGACGCCCATTTCCGGGCGATCCGGGACGGCCACGGCCGGATCATGGTCGCGATGACGCACAACACCGACGTGGCCGATTCCTGGGAGCGCGAGGGTGAGGATCCCGGGTTCTTCTACCAGTTCTCGCCCAATGGCTACGCGCTCGGGATCAACGTGCTCCTGTACGCGATGACGCACTGAACCGTGAAGCGGGAACTTCCCAAGGCGTGAACGACACCGTTCAGCACCGTCACCGCGTCGTCTTCGTCGATCTGGCCCGCGCGCTCGCGGTCGTGCTGATGGTCGCCGGCCACACCTCCAGCGCGCTGCTGGCCTCCGACTACCGCTCGGGGCCGTGGTTCGACGCCTGGACCTTCCAGCGAGGGCTCACTTCCGGGTTGTTCCTGCTCCTCTCCGGGTTCGCGTTCAGCCTTGCGACGACGCGCCACTGGACGTCGCATCTCAGCCTCTCCGGGCCGGTGCTCAGGCGCGCCCGCCGCTTCCTGCTGTTCGTCATCCTCGGCTACGGCCTGCACTATCCGGTGCTCGACGTCGCCGAGCTGGCCGTCGCCAGCGAGGCGCAATGGCGGTCGTTTCTCGCCGTCGACGTGCTCCAACTGATTGGCGTCACGCTCCTGGCGCTGCAGGCGCTCGTGCTCCTGCTGCGGTCGCGGCCCGCCTTCATGGTCGTCAACTTCGCCGTGGCGTTCGCGGTCGTCGCCGCCGCGCCGGCGGCCTGGCGCGCGGACTGGATCGCGGAGCTGCCGCTCGTGATGGGAGCGTACCTCTCGCCGGCGACCGGGTCCCTTTTTCCGCTGTTCCCGTGGGCGGCGTACGTGTTCGTCGGGGCCGGCGCCGGCCAGTTGTACGCGCGGTGGGGCGCGGCGCACCTTTCGGGGTACGCCACGTGGGCGATGCTCGTCCCGGGCGGCGCGCTCGTGGCCGTGGGCCTGGCGATCGGCGGCGGCAGCCTCCCCTCCGACGTGGCCATCCGAACCGGGACATGTCTGCTCGTGCTCGGGGTCATCGCGCACGTGAGCCGCTCGCTCACGCAGTTGCCGCACGTGTTCGGCGCCGTCGCGCAGGAATCGCTCGTCGTCTACTTCGTGCACCTGTGCGTGGTGTACGGCTCGATCTGGAACCCCGGCCTCGCGCGGGTGTACGGCGAGGCGCTCCCGCTCACCGGCACCGCGCTGATGGCGGTCGCCGTCGTCGCCGTCATGGTCGCGTTGGCCTGGCACTGGAACAGGCTCAAGCACGTACGGCCGGTCGCGGCGCGGTGGATTTCGGTCGGGGCGGGGGTCGTGCTCGTCGCCCGTTTGATCTAGTGTCTCCGCGCGGGCAGAAGGTATGATGCGCTCGAAACAGGCCTCAGGCCCCCGGTCCCGGGGCCGTCCCGGGCCGACGCCCGGGCCGTTCTGATGCCCTGGGCCTGGGGCCTTCTCTAGTTCGAAGGGGAGTTGCCGTGCTGGACGCGATTTTTCAGGCGCTCTTCGGCTACCGGCCGGTCGTCTTTCAGCAAGGCGAACTTCGCTTCGACGCCGGCGTCGGCGCGCTGGTTGCCGCCGGGCTCGCCGCGGCGGTCATGGTGGCGGCCATCGTCACCTATCGCAGCGTCCGGGCGAAGGGACGGCTGCGCGATCGGCTCGTCCTGACCGTTCTCCGGATGGCCGCACTGGCGGTCGTCCTCTTCTGCCTCTTCCGCCCGACGCTCGTCGTCCGGGCGGCCGTGCCGCAGCAGAACGTTGTCGCCGTGCTGCTGGACGACTCGCGCAGTATGCAGATTCCCGACTGGGATGGACGCCCGCGGGGCGAGTTCATCAAGCAGCAGTTCGGCGCGCCGGAGAGCGCGCTGCTGAAGGCACTGTCGGACCGCTTCCTCGTTCGTGTCTTCAGGTTCTCGTCGACGGCCGGCCGTCTGGAATCGGCCGGCGGGCTCACGTTCAACGGGTCGCAGACGCGGCTCGGCGCCGCGCTCGACGGCGCACGCGAGGAGCTGGCGGGGCTGCCGGTGTCGGGCATCGTGCTCGTGTCCGACGGCGCGGACACGAGCGAGGCGTCCCTCTCGGACGCCCTGCTCCCTCTGAAGGCGGACAAGCTCCCCGTCTATACGGTGGGCGTCGGGAGCGCGCGGCTGCCGCGGGACGTGCAGATCGACCGCGTGAGCACGCCGCGCAGCGTGCTCAAGGACGCGTCGCTGCTGCTCGACGTCGTGGTGACCCACACCGGCTACGCGGGACGTACCGTCACGGTTGACGTCGAGGACGAGGGGCGGATCATCGGCTCCGAGCAGGTCCGGTTGCCGGCCGACGGCACGCCGGCGACCGTGCACGTCCGCGCGGCCGCCTCCGAGGCGGGGCCCCGGCTGTTCAAGTTCCGCGTGGCCCCCCAGCCGGACGAAGTGGTCGCGCAGAACAACGTGCGCGAGGCGCTCATCCAGGTGCGCGACGTGCACGAGAAGATCCTGTACTTCGAGGGCGAGCCGCGATTCGAGATGAAGTTCGTGCGGCGCGCCGTGGCCGACGACCAGAACCTGCAGCTCGTCGTCCTGCAGCGAACGGCGGACAACAAGTTCCTGCGCCTCGGCGTGGACGGCCCGGACGAGCTGTTCGGCGGCTTCCCGAAGACGCGGGAGGACCTCTTCTCGTACCGCGCCCTCGTCCTGGGAAGCATCGAAGCCGGCGCGTTCACCGGCGACCAGCTCCAGATGATCGCCGAGTTCGCCGATCGGCGGGGCGGCGGCCTGCTGATGCTCGGCGGCGCGCGGTCGTTCGCCGAGGGGGGCTACGGCGGAACGCCGGTGGCCGATGCGCTGCCGCTCGCGATCGATCCGCGCACCCGCGCCACCGAGCCGTCGGATCTGGCGCGGATGCTGCTCGCGCCCACCCGCGCCGGCCAGACGCACGCGGCCACGCAGATTGCCGCCAGCGAAGCGGCCTCGGCGAACCGCTGGCGCGAACTGCCGCAGGTCACCAGCGTCAACGCGCCGCTCGGGCCGAAGCCGGCGGCCACGGTGCTCCTGACCGGCACCGACGAGCGCGGCCGCTCGCAGCCGGTGCTCGCCTGGCACCAGTACGGGCGCGGCAAGGTGGTGGCGCTCACGCTGCAGGACACGTGGCAGTGGCAGATGCACGCCAGCGTCCCGCTCGACGATCAGACCCACGAGAACTTCTGGCGGCAGATGCTGCGCTGGCTCGTCGACGGCGTGCCCGGGGTGGTCGAGGCGCGGACGACCACCGAGCGCGTCGAACCGGGCGAGCCGGTGACGGTCGAGGCGACGATCGTCGACAAGTCGTACGTCGAGCTCAACGACGCCAGCGTCACCGCGCGGGTGACGAGGCCGAACGGGGCCACGCTCGACGTACCGCTCGAGTGGACGGGAGAGCGCGACGGCCTCTACCGGGGCACCTTCGTCAGCACCGAGGCGGGGACCTACGAAGTGGCCGTCGATTCGTCCCGTTCGTCGGCGATCCTCGGCAGCGGCGTGGCGTACGTGCGCGCCGGCCCGAGCGACGCGGAGTACTTCGACCCGACGATGCACGAAGGGCCGCTGCGGCGGATCGCGGAGGACACCGGCGGCCGCTTCTACACGCCGGAGACGGCAGCGGGGATGGCCGAGGACGTGCGCTACGCCGGACGCGGCGTCACGTCCGTGGAAGAACGCGAGCTCTGGAACATGCCGATCATCCTCATCGCGCTGGTGGGGCTGATCTCGGCGGAATGGGCCTATCGGCGCGCGGTAGGGCTCTCGTAAGGCTTCATGCTCAGGGCCTTTCTCCTCATCGTCGTCGGCCTCGCGGGCGATCCCGAGCACGGTGAGCTGTTCCACAAGTGGGGAACCGCCCTGGCGGAGGCGTCCGGGAAGGTCGGCGTCGCGCGCGAGCGGCTGGTCTATCTGGCCGACGCCAAGGAGGAGGGGGGGCGCCTCGACGGCCGCGCCACGCGCGAGGAGGTCGAGAAGGCGCTCGCGTCGTTTGCGAGCGCCGCGGCCGCCGAGGACGTCGTGTACGTCGTCCTGTTCGGCCACGGCAGCTACGACGGGCAGACCGCGCGGTTCAATCTGCCCGGCCGCGACATGACGCCGGCCGACTTCAACGCACTCCTCCGCAGGCTGCCGGCACGGAACGTGGTGTTCGTGAACACGTCGAGCTCCAGCGGGCCGTTCCTCGAGGGGCTCTCGGCGCCGGGGCGGACCGTCATCACGGCGACGCGCAGCGGCGCCGAGCAGTTCACGACGCTCTTCGGCGGGTATTTCGTCGAGGCGTTGTCGTCGGAGTCGGCCGATGCCGACAAGAACGGGCGAATCAGCATGCTCGAGGCGTTCCAGTACGCGCGCACGGAGGTGGCCCGCGCCTACGAGCAGGAAGGGCTGCTGGCGACCGAGCACGCGATGCTCGACGACAACGGCGACGGAAACGGCAGCCAGACGCCGTCGCCGACCGGCGGCGACGGGAAGCTCGCGGCGGGGCTGTCGCTCGGCTCGGCGGCCGATGCGGCGCCGCTGCCCGCGGACCCGCGGCTCCGGGCGCTCCATCTGGAGCGGCGGGACCTCGAGCGCCGCGTCGAGTCGCTGCGGTTGCTGAAGGAGAGCATGCCGCCCGCCAGGTACGCCAGTGAGCTCGAGCGGCTCGTGACCGAGCTTGCGCTCAAGACGCGCGACATCCGCACACTCGAGGGAGACCCCACACCATGACCGATCGCGTGCTGACCGATACGTTGAGCGACCTCGTCGACCTCGAGTCGCCGGATGACCTCGCGCTCGCCGACAAGATGAAGGCGGGGCGCAATCAGATCGTGGCCGAGCTGCGCAAGGTGATCGTCGGGCAGGACGAAGTCATCTCGCAGGTGCTGAACACCCTGTTCGTCGGAGGCAACAGTCTGATCGTCGGCGCCCCGGGGCTCGCCAAGACGCTGCTCATCCACACGATGGCGCGCGTGCTCGACCTCAAGTTCTCGCGCATCCAGTTCACGCCGGATCTGATGCCGTCCGACATCACCGGCACCGACCTCGTGCAGGAAGACCCGACGACGGGCCGGCGCCAGATGGTGTTCGCGCCCGGGCCGATCTTCGCGAACATCGTCCTGGCGGACGAGATCAACCGGACGCCGCCGAAGACGCAGTCGGCGCTGCTCGAGGCGATGCAGGAGCATCGCGTGACGATCCAGGGACGGACCTACAAGCTCGACGAGCCGTTCTACGTGTTCGCGACGCAGAACCCGATCGAGCTCGAAGGGACGTATCCGCTGCCGGAGGCGCAGCTCGATCGCTTCATGTACCACATCGTCATCGACCACCCGCCCTACGGCGAGGAGTACGACGTGGTGCGCACGACCACGGCCCTCCAGGATCCGCAGCTGGCGCGCCCGGTGACAGGGGACGATCTCATCGCGTTCCAGCGGCTGGTGCGCAAGGTGCCGGTGGCCGAACCGGTCATGCGGCACGCCCTCGACCTGGTGCGGGCGAGCCGGCCGAAGTCCGACACGTGCCCCGAGAACGTGCGGAAGTGGGTGGCCTTCGGCGCCAGCGTCCGCGCCGCCCAGTACCTCGTGCTCGGCGGCAAGGCGCGCGCGCTCACGAGCGGCCGGTACCACGTCAGCTTCGAGGACATCCGCGCCCTGGCGCACCCGGTGATGCGGCACCGGATCATCACCAACTTCCACGCGCAGTCGGAAGGTCTTACGACCGACGTGCTGACGGACCGCCTGCTCGAGGCGGTGCCGCTGCCGCGGAGCGGGATGTGAGCCTCCTCGACGCGCACAGCCCGAGCGCCGTTCCCGGCGCGCGCTTCATGGATCCGGTCGTGCTCGCACGCATCGGAAACCTGTCGCTCGTGGCGCGCGCGGTCGTCGACGGCTTCATCAACGGCTTGCACAAGGCGCCCTATTTCGGCGCGTCGGTCGACTTCGCCGAGCACCGCGGCTACGTGCCGGGCGACGACATCCGCCGCGTCGACTGGCGGCTCTGGGCGCGGACCGACCGGTACTACGTCAAGGAGTACGAAGCCGAGTCGAACATGAACTTCTCGGTGCTGCTCGACGTGTCGAAGTCGATGGACTACGGCACGATCGGCATCACCAAGCTCGACTACGCGCGGATCCTGACGGCGTGCCTGACGAACCTGGTGCACCACCAGCGCGACCGCGTCGGGTTCGTCGCCTTCGACGACGACGTCGTGGAATTCGTGCCGCCCTCGGCCAAGCACATGGAGACGGTGCTGCACGTCCTCGACCGGCTGAAGCCGGGGCGGCCGGGCAGCCTCCGGAGGCCGCTCCACAAGCTGGCGGAGCACTTCGGCCGGCGTGGCGTGCTCGTCGTCATCTCGGACTTCTACGAGGATCCCGAGACGGTGGTCGACGCGGTGACGCCGCTCCGCTTTCGGGGCAACGATCTCGTCGTCTTCCACGTCCTCGATCCGGCGGAGATCGAGTTCGGATTCTCGAGCGCGTCGGCGTTCGAGGACCTCGAGAGCGGCGAGCAGATCCCGGTGGTTCCCGAGGCGATGCGCCGGGACTACATGTCGCTGGTGCGGGCGCACATCGACGCGCTGCAGCAGCGCTTCTCGGAGGTGCGGGTCGATTACACGCTGCTCGACACCTCCAAACCGCTCGATCACGCGCTGTTCAGGTACCTCACGGGCCGTGAGAAGAAGCTGAGACTCAGGTGACCGCGGGCCAGGAGGACACACAAGCGGAGAAAGTGGACAAGTGGAAAAGTGGACAAGTGGACAAGTGGAAAAGTGGAAGAGTGGGACAGTGGAAAGAGAGAGGAAGAATAAGTGGCAGAGTACGGCAGGTCGGATCCTACGGACGGCCGCCGAACCGACACGACAGTACTTCACACGTACTTTTCTACTTCTTTCCACTTCTCCACTTGTCCACTTGTCCACTTGTCACCTGACGTCTAGGTCCAAGTAATGTCTTTCCTCGCTCCGCTCTTCTTCGTCGCCCTCGCCGCTCTGGCGATTCCGGTGCTGATCCACCTGATTCAGCGCGAGAAGAAGCAGGTCGTGCGCTTCCCGTCACTGATGTTCATCCAGCGCGTTCCGTACAAGTCGGTGCGCCGGCGCCGGATACACAACTGGTTCCTGCTCATGGTGCGGCTGACGGCGCTGGCGCTCATCGTGCTGGCGTTCTCGCGCCCCTTCGTCGAGCGCGACGAGCTCGGTGTCGCCGCCGGCGGCGCGCGAGAGGTCGTCGTGCTGCTCGACCAGAGCTACAGCGTGACGTTCGGCGACCGCTGGGATCGCGCCCGCGCCGCGGCGTCGGAGGCGATCGACGGGCTCGGTCCCGACGACCGCGGCTCCGTCGTGCTCTTCTCGTCGGGCGCGGAAATCGCGATGCGGTCCGCTCCGGCGGGCGAGCGCCAGCGGCTGCGTGCGGCCGTGGCCGCCGCCCGGCCGTCGGCAGCCGCGACGCGCTACGCGCCGGCGCTCAAGGTCGCCGGCAGCATCCTCGCCGAGTCGTCGCTGCCGCGCCGCGAGGTGGTGCTCATCAGCGATTTCCAACGCGCCGGGTGGCGCGGCGAGGAAGGGGCGCGGCTGCCGCCGGCGACGACGCTGCGTCCGGTGGCGCTCACGGGCGACGCCGATCGGCCGAACGTCTCGGTCACCGCCGTGTCGCTGGCGCGGTCGACGTTCTCGAACCAGGAGCGCGTCGCGGTCACCGCTGTCGTGGTCAACCGGAGCGCGCGCTCGCTAGGGAACGGACAGGTCGCGCTCGAGATCGGCGGCCGGCCGATCCAGACCGAACGGCTCGAAGTCGAGGCGAACAGCTCGGTGTCGATCACGTTTGCGCCGGTCACGCTGGCGGGCAACTTCATGCGCGGCACGGTGCGCGCCGGCGACGACGCGCTCGCGGCCGACAACGTGTTCCACTTCGTCGTCTCGCCCGTCCAGCCCGTGCGCGTGCTCGTCCTCGACCGCGGCGGCGCCGCCGGCGGCGCGCTCTACGTGACGCGTGCGCTGGCGATCGGCGACGCGCCGCGCTTCGAGGCGACCCTCCGCCAGCCGGATGCGGTCTCCGATGAGGATCTGCGGCGGGCCTCGGTGGTCGTGGCCAACGACGTCGCCGTGCCGGCGTCGCTCGGTCGTCGCCTGCAGCGCTTCGTCGAGGGCGGTGGGGGGTTCTTCATCGCGACCGGCGCGCGCGCCACGTGGGCCTCGGACGTCGATCTGCTGCCGGCGGCGGTGGAGGCGCCCGTCGATCGGAGCCGGGGCGAGGCGGCGCGCGTCGGGGCGCTCGAGTTCGGACACCCCGTGTTCGAGCCGTTCCGCACGCCGCGCAGCGGCGACTTCACGGCGGCGCGCATCTACGGGTACCGCACCGTCCAGCCGGTCACCGGCGCCGAGGTGCTCGCGCGCTTCGACGCGGGTGCGCCGGCGCTGCTCGAGCGGCGCGTGGGCGCGGGGCGCGTCCTGCTGTGGTCGTCGACGCTCGATCTGGCCTGGAGCGATTTCCCGCTCAAGCCGGTCTACCTCCCCTTCGTCCACCAGGCCGTCCGCCATCTGGCCGCGTACGCGGAACCGGCGCCGTGGCTCACCGTCGGCCAGGTGCTCGACCCGTCAGTGGGCGGGGCCGCGTCGCCGCAGGCGAGCGGCGTGGTGCTCACCCCGTCGGGCCGCCGGGTCGGCATCGACGAAGAGGGCGCCGAGGTGCTCGAACTGACCGAGCAGGGGTTCTACGAGCTGCGGAGCCGGACGGGCGATACGGTGACGGCCGTCGTGGCGAGCAACGTCGACACGGCGGAGTCGGATCTCACCGCCATGGATCCGAAGGAAATCATCGCGGCGACGACCGCCCTGCCTGAGACGGTGCGGCAGGCGGGGGCGACGGGCCGGGCGCTGACGCCCGAAGCGCAGGAGCGGTCGCAGCGGCTGTGGTGGTATCTGCTGTGCGTCGGGATTCTCCTGCTCGGGGCGGATACCGTGATTTCGAATCGGCTGTCGAAAACCTGAACGACCGCCGGCGGTTGGGCGTATCCTGAGGCAAGACATCGGAGAGGGTTGCATGCGCGACTACACTGAGTACCTGCGGCGCCGGTCCACTTCCCCCTCGGACCTGACGGCCGTCATCACGGAAGTCCGATCGCGGTGGCGCCTGAAGCTCGCGCTTCGCGGCGTGGTCCGCAGCCTTGGGATCGCCGTCGGGCTCTTCCTCGTCGCCGCCTACGGCATGGAGTGGGCGCGCTTCATCCCCGCCTCCATCATCGCCGCGCGGCTGCTCCTGGCCGCAGCGGTGGTCGCGTCGGTCCTCTATTTCCTCGTCCGTCCGCTGCGCCGTCGCGTGACCGACGAGCAGGTGGCGCTGTACCTCGAGGAGAACGAGCCGTCGCTCCAGGCGACGCTCGTGAGCGCGGTGGAAGCCAGCGGGCGCGGGACCGACTCGGTCTCGGCGGCCCTGGTGCGGCGGCTCGTCGAGCAGGCGCTCGAGACGTGCGCCGCGACCAACGCCGCCCGTCGCGTCGAAGAAGTGCCGCTCAAGCGATGGGGGCTGCTCCTGGCGGGCGTCTCGGCCGGCGCCGTCCTCGTCGTGCTGCTCGGTCCCGCCTTCATGCGCAACGCGCTCTCGGCCATCCTGCTCGTCCAGCGCGGCGTCGAGGCGGCGGCGCCCTATCGTGTCGAGGTGACGCCGGGCAACGCGACCGTTCCCAAGGGGGCCGACCAGACGATCGCCGCGCGGCTCTTGGGATTTGGCTCCGACGACGCGTCGCTCTGGGTGCGGCGCGCGGCCGACGGCCCGTTCGAAGAGCACCCGCTCGTCCGCAACGAGGATGGCCGGTACGAGGGGATGATCTTCGACGTCGCCGCCCCGCTCCAGTACTACGTCGATGCCGAGGGCGTGCGCTCGACGCTCTTCACGCTCACCGTCGTCGACGTCCCGTACGTGCAGCGACTGGAGCTCGAGTATCACTTCCCGGCGTACACGGGCTTGGAGCCGCAGAAGGTCGAGGACGGCGGCGACATCGCCGTGCTCGCCGGCACCGAGGTGCGCGTCCGCGTCGTGCCGACGATGAAATCCCCCGGCGGGCGCATCGCGCTCAACGACAAGGAATCGGCCGCCTTGGCGCCGCAGGCGGACCAGTCGCTGACGACGTCGTTTCTGGTCGAACGCGACGGCTTCTACCGCGTCGAGCTCGATTCGCCGGCGGGCGAGCGGGCGGCCGCCTCGCCGCAGTACACGATCGACGTGCTCGCCGACCAGCCGCCGACCGTGTCGTTTGCCAAGCCGGGACGCGACACCTCGGTGTCCGCGATCGAGGAGGTGTACGTCGAGGCGCAGGCCGAAGACGACTTCGGCGTCCGCGACCTCGAGCTGGTCTATTCCGTCAACGGCGGGTCCGAGAAGACGGTGAAGCTGTTCGGCGGGCGGAGCCGCCTGCCGGAGGTGAGTGCCGGCCACACGTTCTTCCTCGAGGAGCTCGGCGTCGAGCCGGGCGACGCGGTGTCCTACTACGCGAGGGCGCTCGACAGTTCCGGCCGCCAGGGACAGCAGGCGACGAGCGATCTGTACTTCCTGCGCATCCGGCCGTTTCGGCGCGATTTTCGCCAGGCCGCGTCGATGGCCGGGGGCGGCGGCGGGATGGGCGGCGCCGGCGGCGGCCAGGTGGAAGCGCTTTCGGAGCAGCAGCGGCAGATCATCTCGGCGACCTTCAATGTGCAGCGCGATCGCCGCAAGTACACGCCGGCCAAACTGCGCGAGGCGGCAACGGTCGTGTCGCTCTCGCAGTCGCGGCTGCGCGAGCAGGTGGAAGGGCTGGTGACGCGGCTGAACAGCCAGCTGGTGCAGCGGGATCCGGCCTTCGAGAAGATCGGCGAACTGCTGCCGCAGGCCGTGCAGGCGATGAAGGACGCCGAGACGAAGCTCGCCGAGGTGAGTCCCGAGGGCGCGCTGCCGCCCGAGCACAAGGCGCTGCAGATTCTCCAGAAGGCGGAAGAAGAGTACGAGTACCAGATCAGCGTCCAGCAGAATGCCGGCGGCGGTGGCGGCGGCGGGAGCGCACAGCAGCAGGAGCTCGCCGAGATCTTCGAGCAGGAGCTCGAGAAGATGGCGAGCCGGTACGAGACGGCCAATCAGGCGCAGCAGCAGACCGGCGACCGCGAGATCGACGAGCTGCTCGAAAAGCTGAAGGAGCTGGCGCGCCGGCAGGAGCAGGAAGCGGCGCGGCAGCGGCTTCGGGCGCTGGAGCAGGGCGGGTCGTCGTCCTCGGGCGGCGCGGCCCAGCAGCGTGCGCTGGCCGAGCAGGCCGAGGAGGCGGCACGCCGGCTCGAGCGGCTCGCCCGCGAGGAGAACCGGCCCGACCTCATGGAGGCGGCGCGCCAGATGCAGCAGGCCGCCGATGCGATGCGGCGCGCCGCGGCCGGCGGCGACGCCGGCGCCGCCGGGCAGGCGGCGGCCGCGCTGGAGCGGCTGCGCGAGACCGAGCGCCGGCTGCAGCAGAACCAGGCGGCGCGCGCCGAGCGTGACATCAAGGACGCCATGCGCCAGGCCGACGAGATCGCCCGGCGCCAGGAGGAGGTCGCCGACGATGCCCGGGAGCTCGCCGCCGTGCCGAACAGCCAGGCGAGGCGCGACGAGGCGCGGCAGGTGAACGATCAGAAGACGGATCTCGAGAACCGGCTGAACTCGCTCGAGCAGCAGCTCGACCGCGCGGCCCGCGACGCCGCCGCCAACGAGCGCGCCGCCGCGCGCAAGATGGCCGAAGCGGCCGGGTCGATCCGCGACAACCGGCTGGCCGACAAGCTGCGGTACTCGCAGAACCTCGTCAACCGCGGCGCGACGCCGCAGGTGGTCGAGGCTGCCGAGAACGAGATTGCCGGAGGCATCGAGGAACTGCGGAAGCGCCTCGGCGAGGCGGCCACGGCGCTCGGGGAGGGTGGCGAGAACGCGGCGAATCGGATGGAAACCGCGCTCGAGCGCGCGCGCCGGCTGGCGCGCGCGGCCGAGTCGCTCCAGGAGCGGACGCGCGAGCGCGCGCAGCGTGGCGCCCAGCAGGGGCAGGAAGGGCAGCAGGGGCAGCAAGGCCAGCAGGGACAACAAGGCCAGCAGGCGCGGAACCAGCAGGGTTCGCAAGGGTCACAGGGTTCAGAGGGTGCGCAGGGATCGCAGGGCGCCGACGGCGCGCAGGCGTCGGAAGGTGGCGGGGCGGCCGACGGGGCGCAGGCGGGTGGCGGTGGGGACGCCGGCGGCGCCGCCCGCGGCGCCTGGAACGGCGGCGGCTGGAGCGGCGGGTACGGCTGGGAGTGGGGCCGCGATTGGCGGCTGTCGCCGGACGACATCCGGCAGCTGCGCGGCGAGATCCGCGAGTGGACGAACGAGGCGCAGCAGCTGCGGCGTGATCTGGCGGCCGAGAACATCGACCCGCGCGAGCTCGACGAGATCCTCCGCGCGCTCCGGCGCCTGGACGATCCCCGGGTCTACCAGGACGTGTCCGAGCTCGCGCGCCTCCAATCGACGATCGCCGAAGGACTGAAGCGGTTCGAGTTCGGGCTCCGGCGCCGTGTGGACGCCGACGAGAGCAGCATCGCGTTGTCCGGGTCGGACGAGGTGCCGGAGGCGTTCCGCAAGCTCGTGCAGGAGTACTACCGATCGCTCGCGCGGACGCGATGAAGGCAGCCGCGGTCGCGATCGTCCTGGTCGTCTGCCTCGCGACCTCGACCTTCGCCCAGTTCGGGCGCCAGTTCCGCGGGTTCGGGCCGCGCGGGTATCCCGCAAGGTTCGCCCAGCCGGAGACCTTCGGCCGTGGGTTCAACTTCTGCCGGGCGGTGTACACGAGCGGCCGCCGCGAGGCCGGCGGTCAGGGGTGGTCGACCGACTACCCGGACGCCGAGCTGAACTTCTCGATTCGCCTGTCCGAGCTGACCAAGACGCGCGTGACCAGGGATGCGCAGGGCGCGCCCGACCACGTCGTCGTCCGGCTCACCGAGGAGGCGCTCTATCAGTGTCCGTACCTCCACATGGAGGACGTCGGCACCGCCGCCTTCACCGACGCGGAGGTCGCCGGCCTGCGCACTTACCTGCTGAAGGGCGGATTCGTCTGGGCGGACGACTATTGGGGCACGTACGCCTGGCACAACTGGGTCTCCCAGTTGGCGCGCGTGCTGCCGCCGTCGGAATACCCGATCGAGGAGATCACGCTGGATCATCCGATCTTCCGCACGATGTTCGAGGTGAAGACGCTGCCGCAGATCCCGTCGATCCAGTTCTGGCGGACGAGCGGAGGCGGCACATCCGAGCGCGGCGGAGACAGCGCCACGCCGGCGATCCGGGGGGTGTCCGATCGCCACGGCAACCTGATGGTGCTGATGACGCACAACACCGACATCTCCGACGCGTGGGAGCGCGAGGGCGAGGATCCGCGATTCTTCTACCGGTTCTCGCCGGACGGGTATGCCGTCGGCATCAACGTCATCCTGTACGCGCTGACGCACTGAGGCTGTCATGCGACTGACGCCTGCGATCGCCGGGCTGCTCGTCGCGCTCCTGCTCGCGCCGCTCGTGGCCGCCGGGCAGTTCCGCCGGTCCCGTCCGGCGCCGGCGACGGTGCCCTACGACAGCCACTTCGTGTTCACGCGCATCCGGTACGGCGCGAGCCTCGGACGCTTCTCCGGCGGCTGGGAGCACGACTATCCCACCGCGGAGCGCAACTTCGCGGCGATTCTCGACTACATCACCAACATGCGCGTGCGGATGGACGGCAGCAACATCCTGGACCTCGACGATCCGCGCATCTTCGAGAACCCGGTGATCTACATGTCGGAGCCGGGCTACTGGACGACCAACGACGCCGAGGCGAAGAACCTGCGCACGTACCTCCTCAAGGGCGGACTCATCATCTTCGACGACTTCGAGGGGGACGGGCACTGGCGCAACCTGGTGGCGCAGATGAGGCGCGCGCTGCCCGACCACCGCTTCATCCGGCTGGACGTGACGCATCCGGTGTTCCAGTCGTTCTTCAACATCAAGCACCTCGACGTGCCGCATCCCACGGTCAACGTGCCGCCGTCGTTCTGGGGAATGTTCGACGGGAACGACCCTGCGGGCCGCATGCTCGCGCTCGCCAACTGGAACAACGATCTCGGCGATTACTGGGAGTGGTCGGCCGAGGGGCTCTACGGCACCGACCCCACCAACGACGCGTACCGGCTCGGCGTGAACTACATCGTCTATGCGATGACGCACTGAACCGGGAGCCGTCGTGCTCCCTTCGGCGTTCCCCGCCGCTCGGTTCGGCTCGGCTCGGTTCCCCTCTTTCCCGTGACCCCTCGCCCCTGTCATGATCAGGCGGTGACCGATTCGACCGGACCGAGAATCTGCGACACGATCCTCGACGCCATCGGGAACACGCCGATGGTGCGCGTCCACGCGATCACGCGGGGGCTCATCGAGGCCGAGGTGCTCGTCAAGCTCGAGACGTTCAATCCCGGCAATTCGATCAAGGACCGGATGGCGGTCAAGATGATCGAGGACGCCGAGAAGGCGGGGCTGCTGAAGCCGGGCGGCACGATCGTCGAGGGGACGTCCGGCAACACGGGTATGGGCCTGGCCATCGTGGCCGTCGTGAAGGGCTACCGGTGCATCTTCACCACCACGGACAAGCAGTCGAAGGAGAAGATCGACGCGCTCCGGGCGTTCGGCGCCGAGGTGATTGTGTGCCCGACCGACGTCGACCCCGAGGATCCGCGGTCGTACTACTCGGTCTCGTCGCGCCTGGCTCGGGAGGTCCCGAACGCCTGGAAGGCGAACCAGTACGACAACCTGTCGAACACGCAGGCGCACTACGAGCAGACGGGTCCGGAGATCTGGCAACAGACCGGCGGCCGGGTCACGCACCTGGTGTGCGGCGTCGGGACCGGCGGCACGATCAGCGGCGTCGGCCGGTACCTCAAGGAGCGGAACCCGCGCGTCACCGTGTGGGGGATCGACACCTACGGATCGGTCTTCAAGAAGTACAAGGAGACCGGCATCTTCGACAAGAACGAGATCTACCCGTACGTCACCGAAGGCATTGGCGAGGACTTCCTGCCGGCGAACGTCGACTTCGCCATCATCGACCACTTCGAGAAGGTGACCGACAAGGACGCCGCCGTCATGACGCGGCGCATCGCGCGCGAGGAGGGGATCTTCGCGGGCAACTCCGCCGGGTCCGCCATGGCGGGACTGCTGCAGTTGCGGCACCACTTCACGAGAGACGACGTCGTAGTCGTCATCGTCCACGACCACGGCTCGCGGTACCTCGGCAAGATGTTCAACGACGAGTGGATGCGCGCGAAGGGGTTCATCGAGACGAGCGGCCTCACCGCGCGCGATCTCGTCGCCATGGGCGTGTCGGGGGAGCTCTACGCGGTCGAGGCGGCCAGGCCCGTCGAAGACGCGATCCGAATCATGAGCGACCGCGACTTCTCGCAGGTGTCGGTCACGCGCGACGGCCGCGTCGTCGGATCGCTCAACGAATCACATCTCTACAACGAGTTCGTGCGCAACCCGGACATCAAGCGGCAGCCGATCGAGACGATCATGCAGCCGGCGTTCCCCTTCGCCGACGTCTCGACGCCGGTAGAGCTGCTCTCGAAGATGATCACGCCGGAGAACCCGGCGGTCCTCGTCCGCGACTTCAAGACGGAGAAGACGTTCATCATCACCAGATCCGACATCATCCGCGTGCTGATGTAGTCAGTCCAGCGCCTTGACGATCTCCTCGATCACCTTCTTGGCGTCGCCGAACACCATCATCGTCCGGTCCATGTAGAAGAGCGGGTTGTCGACGCCCGCGTAGCCGGCGGCCATCGAACGTTTGTTGACGAGCACCGTCCGCGCCTTGTGCGCCTCGAGAATCGGCATCCCGTAGATCGGGCTGCCCGGCTGCTCGGCGAGCGGGTTGACGACGTCGTTGGCGCCCAGGACGAACGCCACATCGGTGGCGGGGAAGTCGGCGTTGATGTCCTCGAGCTCCACCACCTGGTCGTACGGCACCTCCGCCTCCGCGAGGAGCACGTTCATGTGCCCCGGCATCCGGCCGGCGACCGGGTGGATGGCGTACCGCACGTTCACGCCGTGCGCGATGAGCTTGTCGGCCATCTCCTTCACGGCATGCTGGGCGCGGCCGACCGCCAGCCCGTAGCCAGGCACGATGATGACGCTCTCGGCATTGCGGAGCAGGAAGGCCGCGTCCTCGGGCGAGCCGGACTTGACGGCCTTCTGCTCGACCCCGGCGGCGACGGTCCCCTCGGCGCCGCCGAAACCGCCGAGGATGACGCTGAAGAACGAGCGGTTCATCGCGCGGCACATGATGTAGGAGAGGATGGCGCCGGAGGAGCCGACGAGCGAGCCGGCGATGATGAGCATCGAGTTGTTGAGCGAGAACCCGATGCCCGCCGCCGCCCAGCCGGAGTAGCTGTTGAGCATCGAGATGACGACCGGCATGTCGGCGCCGCCGATCGGGATGATGATCAGCACCCCCAGCAGGAACGCCAGCGCGGTCATTGTCAGGAACGGCGGCCATGCCGCGTCGGGCGCGGCGTTCACGAACGCCACGCCGTAGCCGACCATGACCGCCGCCAGCGCCAGGTTCACGGCGTGCTGCCCGCGAAACGTCACCGGTGCGCTGGAGAACAGGCGCCCGTACCGGCCGAGCCCCGCGAGCTTGCCGAATGCGATGACGGAGCCGGAGAACGTGACCGCACCGACCACCGTGCCGAGGAAGAGCTCGACCCGGTTGCCGGCGGGCATCGGGAACGCGACGCCGAACGCGGGCGGATTGCTGACGATGGCGATCGCGATCAGCACCGCCGCCATGCCGACCAGCGAGTGCATCGCGGCGACGAGCTCCGGCATCTGCGTCATCTGTACGCGCCGGGAGACGATCACGCCGACGGCGCCGCCGACGGCGAGCATCGCCAGCCCGGCGCCGACGCGCGGCGTGACGGCGAGCGTCGCGAGCACCGCGATGGTCATCCCGACCATGCCGGCGATGTTGCCGCGCCGCGCGAAGCGGGGATGCGACAGGCCGCGAAGCGACAGGATGAAGAGCACGCTCGCGATCAGATAGGAGATCGCGATGAGGTTCGCGGACATGCGCTATTTGCGCCCCCGCGGTTCCTTCTTCTTGAACATGTCGAGCATGCGCTCGGTGACCAGGAATCCGCCGAAGGTGTTGACGGCCACGAGCGCGACGGCAATGGCGCCGACGAGGGGACCGAACCCCGTCGTGCCAGACCCGGCGGCGAGGATCGCGCCGACGATGACGACGGAGCTGATGGCGTTGGTGACGCTCATGAGCGGCGTGTGCAGCGCCGGCGTCACGTTCCAGACGACGTGATAGCCCACGAACACCGCCAGCACGAACACGGTGATGTTGACGACGATGGGATCGACCATGCCGGTCATGCGAGGGACCGTTCGCGTCGGCGCGTCGGCGCGCCGTCGATGCAGACGAGCGTCGCCGCAATGATCTCGTCGGATCGGTCGAGCGTCAGCGTACCCGCCTTCGGATCGACGAGCAGGTTGACGAAGCTCAGCAGGTTGCGCGCGTAGAGGGCGCTGGCGTCGGCGGCGACGAGCGCGGGCAGGTTGCTGCAGCCGACGATGCGCACCCCGTGCGCCACGACCGTCCGATCGCGCTCGGTCAGCGCGCAGTTGCCGCCCTGTTCGACGGCGAGGTCGACGACGACCGAGCCGGGCCTCATCTGCCGGACCGTGTCTTCACGCACCAGGATCGGCGCCGCACGGCCGGGAACGAGGGCGGTGGTGATGACGATGTCGGCCAGCCTGGCCCGCTCGTCGATGAGGGCCGCCTGCTGCCGCCGGTAGTCGTCGCTCATCTCGCGGGCGTAGCCGCCGGAGGTTTCCGCCGCGGCGCGCTCGCTCTCCGGCACCGGCACTTCGACGAATCGTGCCCCGAGCGACTCCACCTGCTCCTTCACCGCCGGACGTACGTCGAACGCCTCGACGACGGCGCCGAGCCGCCGGGCCGTCGCAATCGCCTGGAGCCCCGCGACGCCGGCGCCGAGCACCAGGACGCGCGCCGCTTTGACCGTCCCCGCGGCCGTCATCAGCATCGGCATGAACCGCCGGTACTCGTTGGCGGCGAGCAGCACCGCCTTGTACCCGGCGACGTTCGCCTGCGACGACAGCACGTCCATCGTCTGCGCGCGGGTGATCCGCGGCAGCGCTTCCATGGCGAACGCGGTGACGCCCGTCTCGGCGAGCTTCTCGATCGCGTCCTCGTCGTGCGGGTTCAGGAGGCCGACGAGGACGGAGCCGCGCCGCAGCATCGGCAGTTCCACCGGCTCGGGCGAGCGCACCTTCAGCACGATGTCGGTCTGGGCGTACACATCGGCCGCGCGCGCCGTGACGTCGGCGCCGGCCGCCTCGAACTCGGCATCCGGAATGGCTGCGGCCGTCCCGGCGCTTGCCTGCACGAGGCACGTATGGTGTCCCGACTGGATGAGCTTCCTAACCGTCTCCGGCGTGGCGGCAACGCGCGTCTCGCCCGTCCGGATTTCCCCTGGCACGCCGATGCGCATAGAGATGAGGGCCCCGCGTCCTCTGATTCTGACCTATGTCCGAGCCGCTGCAAACAGAAACGATCGCCAGGCGCACGCCGTGGTTCAACGCCTCCAGCGTGACCGTAT
>Ga0156279_139_pt1 | contig 119824 bp, 106 predicted proteins | sample RifCSPlowO2_12_FD_107928 | JGI IMG/M metagenome (GOLD analysis project Ga0156279, IMG submission 107928) | Acidobacteria bacterium RIFCSPLOWO2_12_FULL_68_19 | reverse complement strand
CCGCCTCTCAAAACCCCTGCACCTTCGGTAACACCATTAATGGCGCGACGATGCGCCGCTCGGTAACACTTACTTATGGCTCGACACGGCCTCGCGCGCAGACACTAGAGGCGACCCCAACACCCGCCTCTAGGTTGCCTTGGGCCGGATGGGGGCCGACACGTCACCGTTGCGGCTGATCCTGTGCCGGAGCCTGGGCGCCACCGCGCCCCCTCCCGCCCCGTCCCCCGATGGTGACCGGCGGAAGGCGATTCGAGTAGATCTCGCGGTACCGGACGTGTTCGCCCTGTGCGTCGAGGAACCCCAGCGACTGGATGAAGAGCCCGGGCTCCGGTGCGTCGGCCGGCACGGTGCCGTCCAGGATGTACAGGCGGTTCTCGTGGAGGTAGATACCGGCGTGCGTGATGGTCCCGTCGGCGTTGGTCAGATGCAGCTGGTGGCCTTCCACCAGGTCGATGTAATGCCACGCGTCATAGGTCACCTTCGCGCCAGGCTTCTGCCGGAAGAGCTTGGTCGCGGCGTACTGAATCGAGGCCATGATGTCGATCTGCCAGTAGACCGCCTGGCGGAACGACGGCGGGTGGTTGAGCGCCGCGTACTGCTTTTCGGCGTCCCGGTAGTCGATCACGGTCACCGAATAGCGTTCCCGTCCGCGTGGCGCCGAGTAGACGCGTCCGGGAAAGACCATTCCGTACTCCGAGGGCCAGGTGATCTCCCGCACCTGGGGTTGTCCGGGCAAGTTCACGGTGAATCCCTCTTCGCGATTACCGTACTCAATCCATTCCTGCGCCGAGGCGGGGACCGCGAGGCAGATGACGAGCGACGCCGGTGCGAGCAGCATGAGACGCATGAGAAGATCCTCCCGCGAAGCACCAATTATAGGTAATTTCTGGCGGCCTCGACCCGGGGGGAGTGCTCGAGTTGAGCGCTTCCCCCCAACGCCGAGGGTGCGCTCGACGAAGGGAGCTGACCGCAGGATGAGCTCCTTATCGCACAAGACGTCCTCGGCGCCAATAAGGGTCAGACACAGGGAGAACGAGCCGCGCCAGGGATGGCCGGTAGCGGGAGTTCAGTTCGCCCGCGTCGCCGTCCAGTTCGTGGCCGGTCCGCCGCCGCGCAGGTTCCCTTCGATCCGGTTCCCGTCCACGCGTCCGGTGTACTCGGTCGTCCCGACGACGAAGCGAATCTGATCGCCCCGCAGCCGGCCGTTGGCAAGCGGCTTGGCGTCGAGCGCCCCCTTCACCATCTGGTACTCCTGTTCGAGCATCAGCTCGCCGTCGCCGAGCCGCCACTTGCCGCCGACCTTCGCCGGGACGATCCACAGGAGCGCCGTGCACCACGCGCTGCAGTTGCCTTCGATGGTGCGCGTCTCGTCGGGCGTCCACCCCTCGATGCCGAACGTGTTCGACACGATGCGGCTGCCGGGGCGCAGGTCGAGGAACTTCGGGCGGAGCTGGAGCATGTTGCTCGGGAGCAGGAAGAGCGCCATCACGCTTGCCTTGGAGATGTCAGCCTCGTACATGTCGCCCTCGACGAAGGCGGCCCGACCGGCGAGGCCGGCGGCGGCGGCGTTCCGCGTGGAGAGCGCCACCATCTTCGGGTTGTATTCGACGCCGAGGGCCCGCGCGCCGCGCCTGGCGGCGGCAATCACGTTGCGCCCGTCGCCAGACCCGAGGTCGATGACGTAGTCCTGCGGCGTGACCTTCGCCATGTCGAGCATCGCCTCGACGAGCTCGGGCGGCGTCGGCACCCAGACAACGTCCTTGCCGGCCTGGCCGACTTGCGGGACGAACTCCTCCTCGGCCGGCTTCGACGCCCCCTGAGCCGCCGACGCCTGTGGCGAACGCGCCTGGACCGTGGCCGTCACCGCTGCCAGCGTCATCACACCGACTGCCGCCAGGGCGCGGCGGACCCACGAAGACACCGTCATGCTGCTCCTCCCACCATGTGCATACGTCCGAGGGCCACGATTATAGCGTCACCCGGTCCGCCCGATCCTCATCTGAAACCAGCCACGTGCTCGCCTTTGATATCCCGATGGCTGCGACGCCTCGCCCCTGGCTGGTTGGCCGTATCTGCTTGGCGCGCGCTCCGCGCGCCTGGGACTGCGATGCGGGCCGGCAACGAGTACACGATTCGCGTGTGGGGCCGCATCGCGGTCCAGGCGCCGCCTCGGCGACGATGACCGACTAGAGAATCACCCGGTGCCCGCCGCTGTGGAGGTAGTTCATCGCCTGCACGGTGAGCAGCACGGCGAAGTCCTGACGCGCCTGCTCCTCGGGCACCGCGAGGCGGAGCTTCAGCTCCCGGCAGCGCGCCACCATGTCCTCCAGCACCTGATCGATCGTGTACTGGTAGATGCCGGTCCAGCTCGACACGAGGCGCCGCGTCGGCCGGCGGATGCGGGTGATGAACTGCGCGGCGGTGATGTTCCCGGCACACTCCGGGGCGTCGGAGAAGAGCCGGCGGAGATCGCGGTCGTAGAAATTCGGGTAGTCGAGGCCGTAGTAGCGCCGCTTGTTGCGGTAGTGCCGCCGCAGCGTCTTGCGCAGCCGGCGGAGCGGCTCCACCTCGACCGGGTTGTCGATCTTCGGCGGCCTGGCGCGGACCGACGCCATCAGTTCGTCCATGTACTCGAGCTTCTTGAGCGCGGGCCATTCGGCATAGCGCGGCTGCCACTGGCTCGTGGGCGTCAGCCAGACGGCAAAGGTTTCCGCGAAGTCCTCATCGGGGTGGCTCTGGGCGTACCAGGCATCGAGGTGGAGGACGTAGCTCTTGCTGTACGGCTTTGGCGTATAGGACTCGGGGTAGGGCTTCGACGGCGACCCGAAGATGCGCCGCCGGTGCCGGCGCAGGCGCAGGCGGTATGCGTTGTCGATCGCGTGCCCCGACTCGTGCCGCAGGATGCGCATGCACGACTCGTGCTCTCCGCCTTCGACCTCGAGCATCTGCGCTTCCTCGAGTCGGGCGAGACGCGGGTGGGCGAGGTAGAAGGGAATCGCGATCGCCGTGGCGCCATCGGGCGTGAACCATTCGTCCGACAGGTAGAAATGGAGCGGACACTGCAGGCCGTGCGAGTCGAGCTCCGTCCGAATCCGTGCAAGCCGCTCCGCCAGCGTCCCTTCGATCTGGAGCGGCAGGTCCGACATGCGGACGTCGAGGAGCTGCTCATCGTCGAGGTCGGCCCAGTCGTGGCGGAGAGGCAGACGCGGCACCAGGAGGCATCATAAACTAGGGGTTTGCGAATGGTGTGTTGCTCCGGGCCGCAGGGGCCCAGGGACGGAGCGGTCGGACCTGGGTGTCGTCTTCGCCGTGTCCCTGTGCTCCTGTGGTTCGTTGCCGTGACGGTGGTGGGTATGACAGGAGCGCTCGTGGGGCAGGCACGCCACCGTGCGACGGTGGACGCGAAATACACGTGGAATCTCGCCGACGTCTATTCCGATGTCGCCGCATGGCGGGCGGCCCGGACTCGGGTCGCGGCGGAGGTGCCCCGGGTGAGGGAGTTCGCCGGGAAGCTCGGGTCGTCGGCCGAGACGCTCGCCGATGCGCTGGAGGAACGGACGCGGCTCGACAAGCAGATCGCGCGCCTCTACGTCTACGCGAGCCTGCTGGCCGACGAGGACACGCGCCTCGGCGAACCACAGGGGATGCAGCAGGCGATGCAGCAGCTGCACGCCGAGTTCAACGCGCAGGCGTCGTACCTGGAGCCGGAGCTTCTCCGCCTCGGCAGCGAGACGATCGAGCGGTTCCTCGCCTCGGAGCCGCGTCTGGCGGTCTATGCCTTCTACCTGCGCGACATCGTCCGCCGCGCGGCGCATACGCTGACCGGCGCGGAGGAGAAGCTGCTGGCGGACGCGCAGCCGCTGGCCGCGTCGGCCTCGAACATCTACGGCATCCTGGCGAACGCCGACTTCCCCTATCCGACGATCACGCTGCGCGACGGCCGCCCGGCGAAGGTCGATCAGGCCGGTTACGCGGAACTCCGGACGCGGCCCGATCGCCAGGATCGGCAGGCGGCGATGGCGGCGTTCTTCGGCGCGCTCGGCGCGTTTGGACGCACCTTCGGCACGACGATGAACTCGAGCCTGCAGAAGGCGGTGTTCTACGCCAAGGCGCGCAAGTACGGCTCGACGCTCGACGCGGCGCTCGACCGGCCGAATATTCCGGTGCCGGTGTACATGCGGCTCGTCGACGGCGTCAATCGGCACCTGCCGACCTTCCACCGCTACCTGCGGCTGCGCAAGCGGATGATGGGGATTACCGACGACCTGCACTACTACGACCTGTATGCGCCGCTGGTCGCGTCGGTGAACCTGCGCTACTCGCCGGAGGAGGCGCAGCAGCTCGTGATGAAGGCCAGCGCGCCGCTCGGCAGCGGCTACGTGTCGGTGCTCGCGCGGGCGTTCGCCGAGCGGTGGCTCGACTGGTTCCCCGCCGACGGCAAGCGCTCGGGCGCGTACTCGAACGGCGCCGCCTACGACGTGCATCCGTACATCCTGCTCAACTACCTGGGCCAGTACAACGACGTGAGCACGCTGGCGCACGAGCTGGGGCACACGATGCACAGCCACTTCTCGAACACGCGTCAGCCGTACCCGCTCGCCGACTATCCGACCTTCGTCGCCGAGGTCGCCTCCACCTTCAACGAGGCGCTGCTCATCGACTCCATGCTGCGGGAGATCACGGACCCGCCGACGCGGCTCTCCCTGCTCGGCAGCTATCTCGAGAACATCAAGGCGACGGTGTTCCGGCAGACGCAGTTCGCCGAGTTCGAGCTCCGGATGCACGAGATGGGCTGGCGCGGCGAGCCGATCACCGGCGAGGCGCTGGCGAAGCTCTATCTGGACATCACCAAGCGCTACTACGGCCACGGCGAGGGCGTGCTCTTTGTCGACGACTACGTGGCCAACGAATGGAGCTACATTCCCCACTTCTACAGCGACTTCTACGTGTTTCAGTACGCCACCTCCTTCACGGCGGCCGAGACGCTGGCGGCGCGGGTGGTTGCAGGCGACGCCGCGACCACCGCGCGATACCTGGCCTTCATCGGGTCGGGTGGGTCGAAGTATCCCATCGACCTGCTGAAAGAGGCCGGGGTCGACATGACCACCGACGAGCCGCTGGAGGTGACGATGCGGACGATGAACCGCATCATGGACGAGATTGAACGGATTCTCGCCAGTCGGTAACTGGCCCTGGAACCCGGAACCGTTGCCGCCTGCCAGCCTAGCCCGCACTATTCATGAATCAGTCGTTCACGCTTCTCGGTGCTCGGTGCTCGGTTCGTGTTCACATTCCCTTCGCGGGTTCGCGGTTCAAGGTTCGGAGATCTCTGGCTCGTCCTCGCCGGAACACCTCGAACCGGCTCGAAGGTGACCGACAAACGGCAGAACCGAACCGGAACACGAACGGAGAAGAGAGAACCCAGCAGTGTGAACGGAGAAGAGAGAACCCAGCAGTGTGAACGACGCGTTCGTGAATAATCCAGGCTAGAGGATCCCCTTTCCGAACGCCGATAGCGCCAGCTCCGTGGCGAATTCGGCCGTCGTGTTGCGCAGGTCGAGCGTCGGGTTGATCTCCGCCAGGTCGAGTGCCACGAGCCGGCGCGAATCGGCCACCATTTCCATCACCATGTGCGCCTCGCGGTAGTCGAGCCCGCCCTTGACGGGGGTGCCGACGCCCGGTGCGAACGACGGGTCGCACACGTCCATGTCGAACGAGACGTGGATGCCGCCGGTCCCGTCGGCCGCGAGCGCGAGGGCCCGCTCGGCGACCGACGCGATGCCGTCGCGATCGATGTCCTTCATCGTGAAGACGTGGACGCCGGACTGGCGGATCCGCTCCTTCTCCCGCTCGTCGAGGTTGCGGATGCCGACGAGCACGGTGTGCTGCGGCAGCACGGACGGCGAGAAGCCGATCGAGGCGAGCTCGGCCGGTTCGTTGCCGAGCAGCGCCGCCAGCGGCATCCCGTGTACGTTCCCGCTCGTCGTCGTGTCGGGGGTGTTCATGTCGCCATGGGCGTCGATCCAGAGGAGGCCGAGCGGCCGCGAGCACGTACGCCGTACCCAGGCGGCGCTGGAGGCGACCGATCCCGCGGCGAGGCTGTGGTCGCCGCCCAGGACGAGCGGCAGGGCGCCTGCATCGAGCGACTTGAGCGCCAGGTCGAAGAGCTTGTGGCAGACTCGTGCGATGTCCTTCGCGTACTTCTTGCGCGTGTCGGCCGGGCGCTGCGTTTCGGGAATCGGGGCGGGCAGGTCCCCCTTGTCGACGACGGTGCGCCCCAGCGCCGCGATCTGATCGCCCATGCCGGCGATCCGCAGGGCCGAAGGGCCCATGTCGACGCCGCGGCGGCCGGCGCCGAGGTCGAGCGGCACGCCGATGATGTGAACCGGTTTCATGGTGTCCTACCCCGCACTATTCATGGCTCAGTCGTTCACGCTTCTCGGTGCGTGGTGCTCGGTTCGTGTTCACGGTCGGTTCGCGGGTTCGCGGTTCACTGGTCGGAGGTTTCTGGCTCGTCCTCGCCGGAACATCTGGAACCGGCTCGACGGGGAACGACGAATGTCCGCTGTCTCGTTCAGCGACGTGTCGCGACGGGAGTCGTGCAGGTCTGGCGCCCATACTGCGAGTCTACGTTCCCACGTACTCCGCCGCCCGCGCGCCAGCGGCGCGCCCATCGGCAACGCAGTCCGGAATCCCGGTCGCGCGGAAGCCGCTGCCCGCCAGGAACAGCCCGGGAATCGATGCCGCCCGCTGTTCGATGGCGGCAACGCGCTGCAGGTGGCCCACCTCGTACTGCGGAGCCTGGCGCGGAAAGCGGTAGACCCGCGTGAGACCCGGGTCGCCGGTGATCTCGAGTACCTGGCCGAGTACGTTCCGGGCGGTGGCGACGAGCTCCTCGTCCGGCCGTTCGACGCGGTGAGGGTCGCGTCCGCCGCCGAAGAACGCCCGGAGGAGTGCGTGACCGGCCGGGGCCCGTCCGGGCCATTTGGAGGTCACCCAGGTCGCCGCAAGGAGCGGGACCTGTTCTACCCGCGGCACCACGAATCCGCTCCCGTCCAACGGGTGGCGGATCTGGTCGCGCCGGTAGCCGAGCGCCACCGTGGCGGTCGAGGCGTAGGGCACCCGGTCGCAGAGTCCCGCCAGCGTCGCGTCGAAGCGGCGCACCAGCTCCGCAGCCGCCCACGCCGGCACCGCGAGAACCACCGCGCGCGCGCGCAGCGTGGCCGGCGGGCACTCGACGATGAGGACGTCCTCCCGGGCGACTGCGGTGGCGCGCGTCGACAACCGTACGCAGTCGGCGCCCAGCGCCGCGGAGACCGCATCGACGAGCTCGCTCATGCCGCCCGGGAGCGACAGGAATGCGCCGCCCGGCGAGGGCCGCACGCGCCGCGCGCGCAGCGACCGCAAGACGCTTCCGGTGCGCTGCTCCGCGTCGAGCAGCCGAGGAAACAGCGTCCGCATCGACAGCCGCTCGGCGTCGCCGGCATGAATGCCGGCGAGGAGCGGCTCGGCGAGATAGGCCGCCGCTTCCTCGCCGAATCGCCTCCGGACGAAGGAGGCAATCGACTCGTCATCGACCTCCGCTCGCGGGATCGCGATCTCGCACGCCATCCGGAGCCTGCCCGGCCACGTAAAGAGCGATGAGGCGGCCAGAGCCGTGACGCTGATGGGGAAGCCGAGGAGGGAACCCTCCGCGAGCCGGCGAAGACGGCCGTCGCGGAGCACGTAGGCGCTGCGTGGGAGCAGCGTTGGCACCAGCCGGTCAGCAAGCCCGAGCTCCCGGCAGAGATCGATTGCGGCCGGCTTCTGGACGAGCAGCGCGTCGGGACCGCCGTCGATCACCCAGCCATCGATCCGATCGGTGACGATGACGCCGCCCGTCCGCGGCGCCGCCTCGAGGAGTTCGACGTCGATGCCGCGCCGCCGCAGTTCGTAGGCGGCGGCGAGCCCCGCAATCCCGCCGCCGACGACGACCACATCCTTGAGCCTGTCGGTCATGGCGGGTTCATCTCGCCCGCCGCGATGCGCTGTGGACGTACTGCGCGAGCATCTGGACGTGCTCGACCGGCGTCATCGGCAGGATGCCGTGCCCGAGGTTGAAGACGTGTCCGGGGCGCCCGCCGACGCGCGCCAGGATGTCGTCGACCTGGCTGAACATCCGCTCGGTCGGACCGAGCAGCACCGTCGGGTCGAGATTTCCCTGAACTCCGCGATCGAGACCGATACGCTCCCACGCCACGTCAATCGGGATCCGCCAGTCGACGCCAATGACGTCGCCGCCCGCCTCCCGCAGCTCGCCCAGGATGACGGCGGTGCCGGTGCCGAAGTGGATGGTGGGCACCCGGCGGCCGACCGCGTCGAAGATGCGCCGCGTGTGCGGCAGCGCGAACTCGCGGTAGTCGGCCTGGCTCAGCACGCCGACCCACGAGTCGAAGATCTGGACCGCATCGACGCCGGCTTCGATCTGCGCCACGAGGTACTCGGCGGCGGCCGCCGCCAGGCGCTCCGAGAGGCGGTGCCACGCCTCCGGATGACCGTACATCAACGCCTTGGTCCGGGCGAAATTGCTCGAATGGCCGCCTTCGATGGCGTACGACGCCAGGGTGAACGGCGCGCCCACGAAGCCGATGAGCGGAACGCGTCCCGCCAGCTCCCGCTGCACCAGCTTGATCGCGTCGAGCACGGGCGCGAGCGCCGCCCGCGGCTCGAAGGTTCGCAGGCGGTCGATGTCGGCCGGCGAGCCGATCGGCCGCTCGAGCTGCGGGCCCTCGCCCTTGACGAAGTCGAAGGGGAGTCCCATCGGCTCGAGCGGCAGCAGCAGGTCGGAGAAGAGGATCGCCGCATCGACCTCGATGCGGCGGATGGGCTGGAGCGTGACTTCAGCGGCCAGCTCGGGCGTCCGGCAAATCTCGAGCAGCGAGTGTTCCTCGCGCAAGGCCCGGTACTCGGCCATGTAGCGCCCGGCCTGGCGCATGAACCAGACGGGCGTCGCGTCCACCGGTTGGCGCCGGCATGCCTCGAGAAAGCGGAGGTTCGCCACGCGCGTCAGCCGAGCAGCTCGCGCGCGAGCGTGACCAGCTCTTCCAGCCAGAGCGGCTTGTAGCGGAGCTCGGCGCCAAGCTCCTGAATCTCGGAGGCCTGCGTCTCGTCGAGGTAGTAGTCGCCCGTCACAATCGCGACCGGCGTATTGGTGAGACCGGGAATCGCCCGGATGGCGCGCAGGAACTGGAGGCCGCTCGTGAGCGGCATCCGCAGGTCGAGGATGATGGCGTGCGGCCGATGCGCCTGCGCGAGGCTCAGTCCCTCATCGGCCGAGAGCGCCGCCCACACCTCGAATCCTTCGAGGCGAAGCATTCGCGAAAATGTGTCCGTCACGCTCACGTCGTCGTCGACGATGAGCACACGAGAAGGGGTAGTGCCGTTTCCGGAGGGCACGGCCCATTGTGGGACCGACGTGATCAGTCGTCAAGGCGGTACGCCCGTCTCATGCTATATTCAGCCGGTTTGCGCCGACTCGGGAGGTTTCGTTGAGCCCAATCCTGCTCCGACCCGTTCGAGAGCAACTCGAGCACGATCGGGTCGTTCGCCTGCTGCAGGCGAAATACAGGAGAAAATTCGAGGTCGCCATCAACCCTGGAAGCGAGCAGATCGCTCCTATCACGGTGGGGCAGTTGCCCTGGTACCCGGACCTCGTTCTTCAGGCTCAGGAACGCGGGCGGAAACTGCGCGGTGTCGTGGAGGTGGAAACGGCGGAGTCAGTCAACAACCTCGAGGCGATGTCGCAGTGGGCGGCATTCGCCCGGCAGCGCGTTCCGTTTCACCTGTACGTGCCAGCCGCCAGCATCGACGTCGCGAAGCGTTTGTGCGGAGATCTTCAGATCCCGGTGGCCGAGCTGTGGGCCTTTCACGCGGTCGGCGATCAGATGCGCTTCACGCTCGTGCAGCGGTCTTCGCGCACGTCCGAGGACAAGAGACGGGCCGCTTCGGGACGCGCCCGGACGAGGTCGGCCCGGCGTCCGGCCGCGGCGGGCCGCTCCCACGCCGGGAGGCCACGGCGGCGAACCGTGGCGGCGTCGCGCGGCACGGGGCCCAAGAAAGGCGCCGCACGCAAGAGCACGTCACGCCGCTCCCGGCAGAAGCGCAAGTAGCCCGTGCCCTTCCTGCGCGTGATCCGCGACAAGCGTGGGTATGAGACCACGTACCTGATGCACTGGTACCCCGAAGGGAACCGCCAGCGGTCGCGCATTCTCTACGTGTTTCGCACGCCCGGCGGCGTGCGCGTGGGGCGGGAGGCGCTCGCGCCAGACGTGCTGGACGACATCGAGGCACGGCATCCCGGCATCGCGTTCGACTGGAAGTCGGTCGTCGCCAATCGGCAGTTCGTTGAGAGCGCGCCCGAGCCGCGGCGTCGCAAGCGCCGCGCGGAGGACGCCGCCGCCGCGGCGCCGCAGCCCGGCCCCGCAGCCGCCGACGGCGCGACACCTGACGTCGCACCGGCAGCGCGGCCTTCGCACCCGCCGATTCCCTCCGCGGTCGAGGGAGCGACGCCGGATGAGCAAATCGCCTTTCTGGGGCAGTGGTACCCTCTCATTCGCGGACGGATTCCGCTCCGGACGACCGATCCCGTTCGCCTGGAGGCGCTCACGGCGCTCGCCGAACGGTTGAATCCGGCCGCGTGGACCGACGCGGATCAGATCGCGGCGGGGCTCGAGCACGCGGCCGAGGCGCTCGAACGACTTTCGCGGGTCTTCTCGCGGCGGCGCCGGCGGTCGCGGCGGGCGTCGAACCGCGCGGCCGCGCCATCGGCCGAACCGCCCGCGACCTCCGGTTGATGGACTGGCTCGCGCCGGCGGTGCTCAGGCTGACGGACCTCGGGCCGTGGGCGCCCGTCCTGTTCGTCCTGATCTACATCGTCGCCGCGCTCACGCTCGCGCCGGCCTTCTTCCTCACCGTGGCGGCGGGCGCGATGTTCGGGGTGTGGCGCGGCAGCGTGATCGTGTTCGTCGCGGCGTCGCTCGGCGCCTCGGCCGTGTACGGGCTGGTGTCGCCGTTTTCGCGCTCGCGATGGATGGGGCGCATCACGGGGAACCGGCACGTGGCCGCGGCGCGCGCCGCCATCGTGGACAACGGGCTGTGGATGATGTTCCTGTTGCGCCTGTCGCCGCTCGTCCCGTATACGCCGCTCAATTACGCGCTGGCGCTGAGCGGTGTGCGGTACGTGGACTTCCTGACGGCGCTCGTTGGGATGATTCCGGCGATCGTCATGTACACGTACTACGGCAAGGTCGTCGGCGACGTCGCGGCGCTGGCCGCGGGCGTGTCGCCGCCGCGAGGTCCCGAGTACTACGTGCTCCTCGTGACGGGGCTCGTCGCGATTGTGGTGTCCACCACCATGATCACTCGTGCGGCGCGGCGGGCCGCCGAGCGGCAGCAGCGGCATCCATGATCCACTCCACGCGGTCGTCGGCGGCGCGGAGCAGGTGCGCCGGCCACCGCAGCACGTCATCCGGCAGATCGAGCGCGGCACGCACGGCCTCGGCTTTGCCAGCGCCGGCCACGATCACGACGATGGCGCGCGCGTCGAGGAGCGCACGTGGCGTGAGCGTGATGCGCCACGCACCCAGACGGGCGACCCGAACGGCGGCGACACGCGCGTCGCGATCGTCGAGCCTGCCAGTCAAGAGAGGGTCCCCGGGAAAGAGGGACGCGACGTGCGCGTCTTCGCCCAGGCCGAGCAGCATCGCGTCGAAGAGGGCACCGGCGCGGCCAGCCGCGGCGAAGCCGGCTTCGATTGCCGCCCGGTAGTCGACGGCGGCCGCCGTCGCATCCGGAAGTTCAGCGCGGACCCGGTGCACCTGGGCGGGAGGAATCGGCGCGCGCCCGACGAGGGCGCGGGCCGCCATGCCGAAGTTGCTGTCGGGATGGTCGGGGGGCACGTGCCGTTCGTCGCCCCAGAACAGATGCACCCGTTCCCAGTCGATACGCGTCCGCCACGGACGGTCGCCGTCGGCGAGCATCTCGTAGAGACGCTGCGGCGTGCGTCCGCCGGTCAGGCAAACGAGCGCCGCGCCGCGAGCGGCCAGCGCCTGCTCGACGAGCGCAGTGACGCGCTCGGCCGCGAACGCCGCGACCGCGTCCTCATCCGCGCGGACTGCCACGAGCGGCATGTCGGGAGGGCGAGCCGCTACCGCCCGGGGCGCAGGAACTGTGCCTCGATCGCGAGAATCTTGGCCAGTCGTCGCCGGTGGCGCTCCTCGCTGGAGAACCTGGCGCCGAGGAAGGCGGCCGCGAGGTCGCGCGCCAGCGCCGGACCGACGACGCGTGCGCCGAGGCAGAGCACGTTCATGTCGTCGTGCTCGACCGCCTGCTTCGCCGTGTAGGTGTCGTGGCACACGGCGGCGCGGATTCCGGCGAACTTGTTCGCGGCAATCGACGCGCCGGCGCCGCTGCCGCAGACGATGATGCCGCGCTCGGCGCGGCCGTCGCCGAGCGCCGCCGCCACCGACGCGGCGCAGTCGGGGTAATCGACGGCGGCCGTCGAGTGAGTCCCGAGGTCGAGCACGTCGTGGCCGTCGTCCCGGAGTGACACGGCCAGGTCGCGTTTCATCTCGAATCCGGCATGGTCGGCCGCCAGGGCGATACGCATGGGGCTATCTTAGTCGGTAGGCGCTAGCCGGTAGCCGGTAGCGGGTAGCCGGTAGCGGGAGCTTGGAGATTGGGAGTTGGAGGTTGGCAGGCTGCTATAATCCGCCTATGCGAAAGCCCGCTAAGTGTCTGGCGACGGTGGTACTTGCGCTCGCCGTGACCACGGGAGCGCCCTCGGCCGAGCAGCAGAACTCCCAGCAGCCGACCTTCCGCGTCTCGGTCGATCTGGTCACGACCGACGTGATCGTCCGCGACTCGCGGACCGCGCAGTTTGTGTCCGACTTGAAGGTCGATGAGTTCGAGGTGTACGAGGACGGCGTCAAACAAGATCTGGTGTCGCTCGTGCTGACGCACGGCGGTCGCGTGTTCAACGTGCAGGCGCCGCCGCCCGCGCCGGTGCAGGAAGGGATCATCCTGCCGGCGGCGCGACCGACCAACGACGCCGCGGGGCGCGTCTTCCTGATCTTCATCGACGACCTGCACCTCGATTTCCGGCTGACACCGCGGACCCGCGATCTGATGCAGCGCATGCTGCGCAACCTGGTCCACGAGGGCGACATGTTCGGCATCGTTTCGACGGGCACCTCGTCGATCTCGGAGCAGCTCACCTACGATCGCCAGGTGCTCGAAGCGGCGGTCAGCCGCGTCACCGGCGGGGGCCTGCGCCCCGAAGACATCATCAAGACGGTGCAGACGTCCCAGGGACCCGCGGAGCTGCGCTACCGGGCGCACGTCGCGTTCTCGACGGCGTATCAGTTGATGAAGAACCTCGAGCAGTTGCGGAACCGGCGGAAGGCGGTCATCTACATCAGCAGCGGCTACGACTTCAATCCGTTCGTGACGTCGCGCCTCAAGTACCAGGCGGAAATGTTCGGGTCCGGCGTGGAGGACGCGGATCTCGATCCGTTCACGAACCCTCGGATGCAGGGACAGCAGTTCGCCGAGGCGGATCTCGTCCGTGAGCTGGCGGAGCTGACGCGCGCCGCCAACCGCGCCAACGCCACCTTCTACACGATCGACCCGCGGGGCCTGGTCGCCGGCCCCGACCTGGATCAGCAGGTAGAGACCCAGGAGTGGCAAGAGCACGTCCGGGAGACGCAGGACAGCCTGCGCGTGCTCGCCGAGCAGACCGGCGGCATAGCCGTCGTCAACCAGAACGACTTCGACCGCGCGCTCAAGCGGATCGACGCGGAGACGAGCGATTACTACGTGCTCGGGTACTACTCGAACAACCCGGACCCGCTCAAGCGAACCCGGCGTATCGAGGTGAAGACCAAGCGCGAGGGCTCGCAGGTCTGGTCGCGCACATCGTACACGCTGCCGCGGCCGCCCACGACTCAGTAGCTCTCCGGGGCGCGGACGACGGCGTCGAACTGGGGGCGGATCTCCTCGAAGACGCGCATCACCTCCGAGACCGACCGCGGGATCCGGCGCATCTTGGGGTAGAGCCATCCCGTGTCCCGATAGAGCGCATGATCGGCGATGCGGCTGCAGGACAACTGCTTCGTCCGTACGTCTGCGGCCGCCGCCTGCCACGGGATGATGCTGATCCCGAGCCCGTGCCGCACCATCGCTTTGATAATCTCCACGTTCTCGGTCTCCATCACGATCTCAGGCTCGATCCGCTCCCGCGTGAAGAACTCCTCGACGAGCCTGCGGGTGATCGAGCCGGTCTCGAAGAGGATGAATGGCTGCCGCGTCAGGTCGGCCGGCCGGACCGCCCGCCTCCTGGCGAGCGGATGGGCCGGGTAGGTGACGAGGAGCAGTTCCTCCCTGAGCACTGGCACGGAGACGAGGTCGCTGATCTCGCCGGGTACCGTCACCAGACCGAGATCCGCAGCGCCCGAACGCAGCAGCGCGGTCGAGCGTTCGCCGCTGCCGACCGCGATCTTGAGGTCGAGCTGGGGATGCCGGCGCCGGACCTCCGCGAGCAGTGTTGGGAAGACGTAGAGGCACACGGTCATGCTGCCGACCAGGCGCATCGTGCCGCGCAGCGCCTCGCGGGTGTCGCCGATGGCCGCGACCGTATCCTCCAGATCCTGAAAGACGCGGTGGCTCAGTTGCAGGAGCGACTCGCCGGCCGGAGTGATCCGGATTCGGCGGCCGATGCGGTGAAACACCGACTCGCCGAGCTCCGCCTCGAGCAGCAGCACCTGCCGGCTGATCGCCGACTGCGAGACGTGCAGCTTATCGCCGGCGCCGGTGAACGAACCGGTCTCTGCGATCGCCCGGATGATCTCGAGTTGTCGGAGGTCCATGCCCCCCAGCATACATATGCGGAGCGCATGGGTTCAAGGCGAGCGATAAGGAGATCGGAGGCTACCCGCGATGTTTCGGTGTTTTCTCGTTGCGTGAGGCGGCGGAACGCTCGGCGAATCCGTTGAGCGCCTTCTGGGTGCGCTCGACCGCCTCGTTCAGGTACCGCTTGTCCAGTTCCACGCCGACGAAGTTCAGGCCAAGCTGTGCACAGGCGACGGCGGTCGAGCCGAGGCCGAGAAACGGGTCCGCCACGAGGCGGATACCCGCAAGGCCGTGGAGCCGAAGACACATCTCCGGAAGCCGCGGCGGAAACGTGGCGGGGTGGGGGCGGTCCTTCTCGCGGTTCTGGATCGTCTCGTAGGGAATGAACCACGTGTTCCCGCGACAGCGCACGCCGGAGGCGGCCGTGCGCCAGCGGCCGACGTTAGAGGGATCCTGGTAGCGCACGCCGATCGCCCGCCGGTCGACCGGCGTGGCGCCGCGCGGGGTGAAGTGGAACACGAACTCGTGGCAGTCGTGAAGGAAGCGGCGACTGTTGATCGGCTTGTAGTGTCCAACGGCCAGGTCTTGGTCGAGTTGCGCACGACTGCCGGCGAGGGCGCGCTCGATCGCAATCGACTTGATCCAGTGGATCGTGTTCTGCAGCCGGAGGTGCTGCCGCGCGGCCTGGGCGACGTCGAGCGCCGTCCACGGGTCGGTCGGCTTCGCGCCGACGTTCAGGAACAGCGAGCCGTTCGGCCGGAGCGCCGCCGCCGCCCGCCGCACCCACTCGCCGGTCCAGCGTAGGTACTCCTCCCGTGGGATCGAGTCGTCATAGCTGCGGTACTGGACGCCCAGGTTGTAGGGAGGCGAGGTGACGATGACGTCGACGGCGCCGGGCGCAAGACGGTCCAGGACCTCCAGGCAGTCGCCGAGGAAGAACCGGTAGGTCGCGCCGCGCGCTCTGATCGAGACTTCCGGGTCGGGTAGACGGGGCACCACGGCGATTGTACCGCGCGGGTACAACCGCCTTGCTGCTCAGGAGGCCTTGGCCGTGAGCGGGACAGCAGGTCCCGCGACGCCCTCGGCCGGGATGGTGTGATTGCGTCGGTGGCTGTGCAGGTCGCAGCCAGTCCCCTTTTCTTCAACGTACGTAAGCTCGCGGCTGGTCGCGACCTCACGGTAACGGCCGATCACGCAGCCGCATGTCAGCGTCCGAAATCCCAGGAGCCGCACCAGACTCATTGAGTTAAGTCCCTCTCGGGGATGCCGGCCAGCAAGTTCTGTGCCGTCGAGCTTCATGCTGCGAGAAAGGCGGATCGTGCTGATCTGTGTTCCAATTCCTTCGGAATCCCCGGGGAAGTAGGTTCGGTACCTGCAAGGGTTCTCGCTCCTGGTGTGGCTCACATGCACCAGCACTGTGGCGCCGGACCGACAGCATGGATCGACTTTCAACGGATTGGAGTAGTCTCGTCTATGCGACCGTCGTTCCCGGCGATGGCTGCCGTTCTTGGGCTCGGCGCGGCCGTCGCCGCGCAGATGGACGCGGATGTCGGCGCACAGTTGATGCGAGACTGGTCGGTGAGGGCGGCGCTCGATGCGGCGCGCGCCGATGAGCCCCGCACCATCGCCGATCAGACCCGGCTATGCGAGATTCCGGCGCCTCCTTTCAAGGAAGCCGCTCGGGCCGAGGCCTACGCGGCGGCGTTCCGCGCCTTGGGCCTTCGGAACGTGCGGACCGACCGCGAAGGCAATGTGCTCGGCGAGCGGCCTGGACGCGCGGCACACCCGCATTTGGTCTTCAGTGCCCACCTCGACACAGTATTTCCCGAAGGAACCAGCGTGACCGTCACGCGGCTCGGATCGCTGCTGCGGGGGCCGGGTATCGGCGACGACTGCCGCGGGTTGGCGGTGGTGCTCGCGGTCGTCCGCGCGATGAACCGGGCTCGGGTTCGGACTCCCGGCACCATCACCTTCGTCGGCACGGTGGGAGAGGAGGGCCTAGGGGATCTCCGGGGCGTCAAGGCGCTTTTTCGCGACACCCTCAAGGACCGCGTCGATCGGTTCGTCTCTGTGGACGGCGCCGGGCTCGGGATCACGCATCTGGCGGTTGGGAGCCTCCGTTACCGCGTCACCTTCGCCGGGTCCGGCGGCCACAGCTATGGCGCGTTCGGCATCGCCAACCCGATCCACGCGCTCGGCCGTGCGATTGCCGGCTTTGCGGACGTCCGATCCTCGTCGGACCCGAAGACTACGTTCAACGTCGGCCGTATCGGCGGAGGCACGTCGGTCAACGCGATTGCCGCCGAGGCGTGGTTGGAGGTGGACATGCGTTCGCCGGATCCGGCAGCGCTCCACGCGCTCGAAGGGCGTTTTCAGGAGGCGGTCGACAACGCGCTCGCGGCTGAGAACGCCCGCTGGGACAACCGGGGGCAGCTGTCGGTCGCGCGAACGCTCGTCGGTGACCGGCCGGCCGGGGGCCTGCCGGCGGACGCCCCGATCGTAGCCGCCGCCCTGTCGGTGACGAGGGCGCTCGGACTCACGCCGGAGTTGACCGAAGGGTCTACGGACGCAAACCTCCCAATGAGCTTGCACATCCCGGCCATTACCATCGACGCGGGCGGCCAGGGGACTGGCGCGCACTCGCTCGAGGAGACGTTCGATACCACGAACTCGTGGCAGGGGACGCTGCGGGCGCTGCTAGCCGCGATCGCGCTGGCGCAGTAGGAGCGCCTTGAAGCTCTCGAGTTCCACGGCGCGCTGGCGCGCCGCAGCCACCCGCGCCCGGACGATGCGAAAGAGGAAGGCGGCGTGGAGAGCGCCCAGGGCGACGAACTCCGGAACCGTCGGTTCAGCGAGGATGAGGAGCGTTGCCAGCAGGTTGACTGCGGCGGCGCCCGCAAACACTACGGAGAAGAGCGGATCGACACCGCCGCCCGGCAGCGCCGGCCCGACCGCCATCGAGGTGGTTTCCCACTGCGGACCGTCCTCCCGCCCCTCGTACTGCACCTGGAGATAGCGCCCGATCCGCTCCGCGCCCACATGCAGCGCGTGGACCGCCTCGAATCCGCCCACGAGCACCGCCAGCGAGAGCAGCAGGGCGAGCGGCACGTCGCCAAACAGCACCAGAACCACGGTGAGCGTGGCCCAGAGGGCGCACGCCACCGGCGCGATCACGATTCTCGCGGTGCCGCGTGCCGCAATAGTGCGCCGCAGCGCCGCGTACTCGGCGGCGCGCAATGCGGTCGCCTCCGCATGAAGCGGTTCAGACACCTCCGCTGGCACTCTTCTTGGTCTTGCCGGGCAGCGAGGGACGGGTGACGTCGCGCACGTGCGTACGTTGAGGGTAACCGGGGGCCCCCGGGTCCTGTCAAAAAGCCTTGAACGTTACAGATTCTTTGCTACAATGCCGACACATCTCGTAAGGGTTTATTTCACATAGGGTTGCCCCGTGATCCGAGCTTGGCTCCGCTGGAACCTTCGCCTCCACTGTGCGCTTGGCGCTCTGCTGGCTGTCCTGCTGCCGAGTGTCGCGCGAGGCCAGACCACGCCGCCGCGCGGCCCGAGCGAGTCGCAGCCGGCGCTGACGCTGCCTGATCCGGCGGTCTCGTCGGCGGTGTCCGCCAGCCGCCCATCCCGAGTCACTCACGTCGTTCGGCCCGGAGAAACGCTGTCGGCTATCGCCCGGCGGTATGGCGTGGCCGTCGCGTTGGTGCGAGAGTGGAACGGGCTTCAGGGCGACGGTATTCGCGCAGGCCAGCGGCTGACCGTTTACGCCGGCCGCAGCGCCGCGGCGCCGCGGCCGGCGTCGCGGCGGGCAGCCCGCGCGGCCGCCCAGGCGCGCGCCCTGCGCGAGGCGCAGGAGCCACGGTACAAGCTCGACGAGGCTGGCGTCGTCGTGCCCGACCTGCGCGCCGAGGCTGCCATCATCTACAACCCGGAAACGGGACAGGTGCTGTGGGAGGAGAACGCGCAGGATCAGCGGTCGATCGCCAGCATCACGAAGGTGATGACCGCCGCGGTCTTTCTCGAGGACAACCCGGATCTCTCACGCGAAGTCGTCATCCAGCGCGCCGACTCCTATCGCGCGTCGACGACGTACCTGCGCGCCGGTTACAAGGTCACGGTCGACGACCTGTTGCACCTGCTGCTCATTGCCTCCGACAATGCCGCCGCGCGGGCGCTGGCGCGCGTCTCGCCGCACGGCTCGGCGGGGTTCGTCGCCCGGATGAACCAGAAGGCCGCCGAGCTCGGGCTGACGAGTACCTACTATGCCGACCCGTCCGGGCTCCTGTCGGCCAACGTCTCGACCGCCTATGAGATGGCCCGGCTGATTGCCTACGTGGCAAGCGATCATCGGATCGCGGCCATCATGCAGAAGGCCGAGCATACCGTCACGGTGGGACGGCGCCGCATCACGGTGCACAGCACGAACCAGCTCGTGATGAAGGGCGATGTCGACGTCCTCGGTGGGAAGACTGGATTCATCCGCAAGGCGGGGTACTGTCTGGCTACGCTGCTCCGCCTCCCCCAGGGCGGCCCGCAGATCGCCGTCGTCGTGCTCGGCGCGAAGTCGAACGCCGGGCGGTTCTGGGAGACCCGCCATCTGTTTAACTGGCTGGCGAGCCGCACCAACGATCTGTTCGGCACGCCGCTGGAAGCTGCGGGAAACTAGTACTGCTCGAGACGCGATGAACCGAGGCGTCCCGCCCCACGTCCTTCGTGAGGGTGACGTCTCGCGTTACGTGTATCCCCGTTGCATCGCTGCCGCGTCGAGCGGCAGCGTCGCGAGACCATCCACCACCGGCATGACGGGGCGCCTGGCGCGACGCCCGTCGTACGCCTTCAGGTACCGCGTGCATACGTCGCACGCGTAGACACGGTACTGGCCGTCCGGCGTCGCAAAGGAGGTGATGCGCGAGCGGTCACCGTTGCGGCAGAACGGGCAGGTGAGCGGCTCGAACTTCCACTGGAGTCCGCACCGACCGCAGATCAGATGACGCTCGGCCGCCGGCGTGATGACCGCCAGGTCGGGTTCGCCGCCGCACAGCAGACAGTACGGGTGCTGCCAGATGGCGAGTTCCGGACGCCGCTGCACCGCGTCGGCGCAGCGCGAGAGGAACGGCCGCAGTGCCAGCGTGAACACCTGCTCGAACGTCTCCGTCCCGGCCTGGATCGCAGTCGCGGCGCCCGGCGCTCGCAGGGCGCGCGAGGAGGCCGCCGCCGGGGCGGTCAGGGGCTTTTCGGCGCTCGACCGGTACCAATCGCCCATCATCGAGAGAAGGGCTGTATCGCGCCCGAGCGTCTGCACCTTCTGGAAGTTCGCCTCGTCCAGCGCGTCGAAACGGCGCAGGACCTCGGCGGTCTGCCGCACGACGAGGCGCAGATCCGTCAGCTCGATTGGAATGTCCTCGAAGCGAAGCAGCGGGCGCGCCTCGGTCTGGTGGTCGGTGAGCACGCGGGCGTTGAAGTCGAAGCAGGGAAAGGGGATCCGCGGCTGAACGCGTCGCTGGATCTCGAGCAGCTCGAGATGCATGTCAACGGCGTCCGCCAGTTCGGGTTGCCGCGCCTTGAGCGCGCGCAGCTCGACCGATTCCCTGGATTCCGAGCGGCCGGCGCGTGGGTGACGAACGGCTGAATCGGCCACTGGGGCGATCATATCAAGGCCTGGGCCTGATAAGGTTGGGCCGTGCGGATCCTGATGGTCGCGTCCGAAGCGATGCCCTTCGCGAAGACCGGCGGGCTCGCCGACGTCGTCTCTGCGCTGCCGCGCGCGCTGGTGCGGCTCGGGCACGCGGTCGACGTTGTCATCCCGCGGTACCGCGGGATCACGGCAGGCGACCGGGTCGCCCGCGTAGCGGTTCCCCTCGGCACGAGCGTCACCGACGCCGATATCTACGCGGTCACCTCGGCCGGCGTGCGGACTCTGTTCGTCGATCACCCCGCGTACTTCGACCGGGAGTGCCTGTACGGCGTCGGCAACGAGGACTATGCGGACAATGCGGCGCGGTTCGCCTTTCTGGCGCGGGCGGCGGTCGAATGGGCGGCTGCGGCGGGGGAGCGCTATGCGGTCGTACACGCACATGACTGGCAGACGGGACTCGTGCCTCTGCTGCTGCGGCACACGATGGCGGGTGCCGCAGCGTTCCGGGGCGTGCCGGCGATCTTCACGATTCACAACCTGGCCTATCAAGGACTGTTCGAGACGAGCTGGTTGCCGCGGCTCGGTCTCGAATGGGAGCTGCTGCACGTGGACGCGATCGAGTTTTGGGGACGCATCAGCTTCCTGAAGGCTGGCATCGTGTTCGGCAGCCGCATCACGACCGTCTCGCCGCAATACGCCCGGGAGATCCAAACGCCCGAGTTCGGCTTCGGATTCGACGGCATCCTGCGGAGCCGCTCGGCCCATCTGAGCGGCATCCTGAACGGGATCGATTACGATGAATGGGATCCGGCGCGGGACCGTCACCTGCCCGTGCCGTACGACGCGTCGAGACTCGACGGGAAGGATGCAGCCAAGCGGCTGGTGCTGGAGCTGGTCGGATTGCCGGCCGATGACGAGGGCCGTCGCCGACCGCTCGTGGGGATGATCTCGCGGCTGGTCGACCAGAAGGGGTTCGACCTGCTGGCGGATCTCGGCGACGAGCTGCCGCGACTCGATGCGTCGTTTGTCCTGCTCGGCAGCGGCGAACGGCGATATGAGGATGTGTGGCGGAACCTGGCGGCGCGTCATCCGCAGCGGATTGCCGTCAGGATCGGCTTTGACGAGGCGATGGCCCACCGCATCGAGGCCGGCGCCGACGTGTTCCTGATGCCCTCGCGCTTCGAGCCCTGCGGCCTCAATCAGATGTACAGCCTGCGCTACGGAACCGTCCCGGTCGTGTGCGCCACCGGAGGCTTGTGCGATACAGTCCGGAACGTCGACCCGGCCACCGGCGAAGGGACGGGCTTCACCTTCGGCGACTGCTCTCCGCCGGCGCTGCTGGCGGCTCTCCGCCGGGCGCTCGACGCGTATCGACACCGGCCGGTCTGGCGGCGGATTCAGGCGGCCGGCATGGCCCAGGACTTTTCGTGGGAGTCGTCGGCCCGGCAGTATGCAGCGCTCTACGAAAGAGCTTACAATAAGTAAGTCACCTGAAAAGAGAGAAGGACATGGCCTCGGACAAACTGAAGACCCTCACCGACAGTACGTTCGATCAGGAAATCAGGAACGGCGTCACGCTGGTCGATTTCTGGGCGGAGTGGTGCGGTCCGTGCCGGCGGATCGCGCCAATTGTCGAGCAGCTCGCCGGGGAGTACGAGGGACGCGCCACGGTTGGCAAGCTGAACGTGGACGAGAACCCGAGTATCCCCGGACGGTTCATGATTCGCGGCATCCCGACGCTGCTGCTCTTCAAGAACGGCCAGCTCGCCGAGACGCTGGTCGGCCTCGCGCCGAAGGAAGAGATCGCGCGCCTCATCGACAAACACCTCTGAGGACACTGCGACGTGGCCGACCAACGCGTGGTCATCATCGGGTCGGGGCCCGCCGGGCTGACGGCGGCGCTCTACGCGGCGCGGGCGAACCTGAAGCCGCTGCTCATCGAAGGCCTCGACGCGGGCGGTCAGCTCATGCTGACCACCATGGTCGAGAACTGGCCTGGGTACCGCGACGGGATCCTGGGCCCGGATCTGATGGTCGAGATGCGCGCGCAGGCGCTGCGCTTCGGAACCGACGTCGTCGAGGGGAACGTCACCTCCGTCGATCTTGGTCAGCGGGCGCTCTCGCTCGTGCTCGACTCGACGCGCCGGGTCACGACCGATGCACTCATTGTCGCGACCGGGGCGTCGGCGCGGTGGCTCGACATCGGCTCCGATCGCAAGTTGTCGGGCCACGGCGTCTCGACCTGCGCCACCTGTGACGGGTACTTCTTCCGGGGCAAGCCGATCGCGGTCATCGGAGGCGGCGATTCCGCGATCGAGGAGGCGATCTTCCTGACGAAGTTCGCCTCGAGGGTCACCGTCGTCCACCGCCGCGACGCCCTGCGTGCATCGAAGATCATGCGGGACAAGGCATTCGCGAACCCGAAGATCGAGTTCGTCTGGGACTCCGAGGTCGTCGAGATCAAGGACGTCGGCCGTGGCGAGGTCACGGGCATCATCGTCCGCAACGTGAAGACGGGGCAGCTTCGGGACGTGCCGCTCGACGGCGTGTTCATTGCCATCGGCCACACGCCGAACACCGCGGTCTTCACGGGGCAGCTCGAACTCGATGGCAGCGGCTACATCGTGACCCGCCACGGCACCCGTACGAGCGTGCCTGGCGTCTTCGCTGCCGGCGACGTCCAGGACCACGTCTATCGGCAGGCGGTCACGGCCGCCGGATCCGGCTGCATGGCCGCCATCGACGCCGAGCGGTATCTGGAAGGGATGCCGGAGCACGCCGAGGCGACCGGGGCGCCCCGGTCGGTCGAGGCGCACCCGCCGCGCTGACCGGCATGTCTGGTGAGATCCGGCAGTTGCTCGCCGTCATCGACGCCGCCTACGACCGGCGCTCGTGGCACGGCACCAATCTGCGCGGGTCGATCCGCGGCCTGACGGCGCGGCAGGCGGCGTGGCGTCCGTCTCCGCGGGGCCACAACATCTGGGAGCTGGTCGTGCACACGGCCTACTGGAAGTACGCCGCGCTGCGCAGGTTGACCGGCGCGCGGCGCGGCTCGTTTTCCCTGAAGGGATCGAACTGGTTTGCCCGCGGCGCCGAGGCAGACGAGCACGCTTGGCGCGACGAGGTGGCGCTGCTCGATCGCATGCACCGGTCGCTGCGCGGTGCGGTCGCGAAGCTGTCCGCCGCCGATCTCAGACGTACGCCGCCTGGCAGCACCGTCAGCGGGTTCGCGCTGCTGTCAGGGGTCGCGGCCCACGACCTTTATCACGCGGGTCAGATTCAACTGCTGAAGCGGCTCGGACCGCGCGCGCGCTGACGAGCGGGCGTGGCGGACGTCCCGCCTCTACTCGATCCAGCCGCCCCCGACGACCAGGTCCCCGTCGTAGAAGGCGACCGCCTGGCCGGGAGTGACGGCGGGCTGTGGATGCGTGAAGACGAACTCGGCGCGGGCTCCCTCGAGCGCGCGCACGTATCCGGGTCCCGCCCGGTGCCGGTGCCGGATCTGCGCCGCGACGGCCAGCCATGAGTCCGGCGGCGCCGTCGAAATCCAGTTGACGCCGGACGCCGTCAGGGTCGTCTGCTCGAGCGCCGACCGCGGACCGACCGTGACCGTGCCCGCCGGCGCGTCAATCCGGAGGACGTAGAGCGGCCCGGGCGCCGAGAGACCGAGTCCCTTCCGCTGGCCGATGGTGAACCGGTGGATGCCGTCGTGGGTGCCGAGCACGCGGCCCCGCTGGTCGACGATCGCGCCGCGCTCGGCCACCTCCGGGGCCGCCTGTGCCACAAACGCGGCGTACTCACCGTGCGGCAGGAAGCAGATCTCCTGGCTGTCGGGCTTGTCCGCCACCTGAAGGTCGAGTCGGCGCGCCTGGGCGCGCACCTGGGGCTTCGACAGTCCCCCGACGGGAAAGTTCGCGCACGCCAGCTGCTCCTGCGTCAGCGCGAAGAGGAAGTACGACTGATCCTTGTCCGGATCGGCGCTGCGCTTGAGCAGCCACCGCCCATTCGGGTTCCGATCGACGCGCGCGTAGTGGCCGGTGGCCACCTGCTCGGCGCCAAGCCCGCGCGCCCGGTCGAGGAGCGCGGCGAACTTCAGATCGCTGTTGCAGTGGGCGCACGGCAGCGGTGTACGCCCGGCCGCGTATTCCCGCACGAAGTTCGAGATGACCGTCTCCTGGAAGCGGCGCTCGAAGTTCACGATGTAGTGCGGAATGCCGAGCGCGTTGGCCACCCGGCGCGCGTCGTGCAAGTCGTCGAGGGTGCAGCAGTTGCCGAACGAGCGGTCGCCGTCGGTTGCCTGCCCCGAGCTCGTCGAGGGGTACAACTGCATCGACAGACCGATGACCTCGTGGCCCTGTTCGGCCAGCAGCGCGGCGGCGACCGACGAATCGACGCCGCCCGACATGGCGACCACTATGCGCATATCATGCGGCGGGAAAGCTCGGGCGTCTGGCTGTGGCCGAGGTCCAACGCCCAGAGCCCGACGCCCGCCGCCCAAAGCCCAAAGGCCGACGCCCAGAGCCCATTCAGGCCCGCGCGGGTGTCCGCGTCAGCGTACGAAGCTTCTCGACGATCCCGGGAAGGACCCGGATCACCCGATCGATGTCCGCTTCGGTACTTGCCGCGCCAAGGCTGAAGCGGATGGAGTTCTGGGTGCGGTGCGGAGGGAACCCCATCGCCTTGAGCACATGCGACGGCTCCAGCGTCCCCGACGAGCAGGCCGAGCCGGTGGAGACGGCAATGCCCTCGAGATCCAGCGCAATCAGGAGCGACTCGGCCTCGACCCGGTCGAAGCTGATGTTGGTCGTGTTCGCGACGCGCGGCTTCTGGGCGCCGTTTCTCGCGGTCCCGGGGACGGCGCGAAGAGTGCCGTCCTCCAGCCGGGCGCGCAGCGCGGCCAGGCGCGCCGCCTCCTCGGCCAACGTCGATCCGGCAACCACGGCCGCCGCGCCCATGCCGACGATGCCCGCGACGTTCTCGGTGCCAGCGCGGCGGTTCCGCTCCTGCTTGCCGCCGGTCAGAACGGGCAGCAGGCGCACTCCCCGGCGGATCCAGAGCGCCCCCACGCCCTTCGGTCCGTAGAACTTGTGGGCGGAGATCGAGAGCAGATCGACGCCGAGCGTCTTGACGTCGGTCGGGATCTTGCCCGCCGACTGGACGGCGTCGGTGTGGAACACCGCGCCGCGCGCGTGCGCCAGCCGGGCCAGTTCGGCAATCGGCTGCACGGTGCCGATCTCGTTGTTGGCGTGCATCACCGAGACGAGCGCTGTGTCGTCGGTGAGCGCTGCCCGCATGACGTCGGGCGACACGATCCCCGTCTCGTCCACCGGGAGGAGCGTGGTCGTCCAGCCTCGACGCGCGAGCGCCTTCAGCGTGTTGAGCACCGCCTCGTGCTCGATCGCGCTGGCGATCAGGTGGCGTCTGCCGGACCGCTCGAGCGCCTCGGCGGCGCCCCGGACCGCGAGGTTGTCGCTCTCGGTGCCGCCGCTCGTGAACACGACATCGGCGGGATCGGCGCCGAGGAGCGCCGCGACCGCGCTGCGCGCGTCGTCGAGAATGGCCTTGGCGCGCTGGCCGAAGTGGTGCACGCTCGACGGGTTGCCGTACTCGTCCCTCAGCACCCGCAACATCGCCTCGGCCACGGCCGGGTGCAGGGGAGTTGTCGCGTTATGATCCAGGTAGACGCGCTGCACGAGCTGCCTCTCCAGGCATCGTAGCATTCGGGCTAAGTCACAGCAATAAAACGGCTAGACTTTGATTTCTTCGCGCCGATATACTCTGTGGGCTCCGGCCGAGGCGGACCCCTGAGTCACGACATCGGATCGTGAAGCCCCTATTCAGGCCCTTCGGGGTGGAGGAACGCGACATGTGGAAACGTGACGAAGCAGTGAAACCGACGAGCGGCCCGGGGACCTCGACCGGATCGGCCGTCCAGAGTCAGCTTGGCGGCAGCCCGTCGGCTTCGCAGCCCGAGCCGCGGCAGCACGGGAGGGAAGTCGTGAATATTGGGAAATCGGTCGTCATCAAGGGCGAGCTGAGCGGCAGCGAAGACCTCACCATCGAAGGGCAGGTCGAGGGCAAGATCGAGCTGAAGGAGAACGTGCTGACCATCGGTCCGAACGGCAAGATCAAGGCGCAGGTATTTGCCAAGGCGCTGATCGTGCAGGGCGAGGTCCACGGCAACATCAGCGCAACGGAAAAGGTGGAGATTCGCGACGGCGGCTCGGTCGACGGCGACATCATCTCGCCGCGGGTGGCGATCGCCGACGGCGCGCATTTCCGCGGGAGTGTCGACATGCAGCGCAAGGGCGCGCCGCAGCCGGCCGTCCAGCCACGATCCGCGTCCGCGGCGCCCGCGCAGGCGCAGACCCCCGCGGCGCAGGTGGCGCAGCCCGCCGCGCGCTGAACCGCCGCAGTCGGGATGGGTGTGGTCGGTGGTTTCTCTTTCCGATCTGTTCGCCCGTCGTCGTAAGGAGGACCGGAACGGCGACGGGCCCGTTCATCCCACGAAGGTTCTGGAACGCTTTCTCGCGGGTCTGGCCGGCCGGCCGCAGCCGGTCCTGCTCGACCTCGGTCCGGTCGTCGGCACCAACGTGACGTTCTTCGGCGAGGAGGTCGGGTGCAAGATCCTCGTCGAGGACCTCTCGAAGGACATCGACCGCTACGTGACGGAGGGGAAGCTCGAGGAGCTGCCGGCCTTCTTCGACACGCGCTTTCCCCAGCAGTCCGAGGCCATCGACGGGATCCTCTGCTGGGACATCTTCGACTATCTCGATCGCGCCGGGATGGAGCGGCTGGCCCGGCAACTGAAACGCGTGCTGCGGCCCGACGGCGTGCTGCTGGCGTTCTTCAGCACGGCCGATCCGAGGGCAGGCGTCCGGCCGACCTATACGAAGCACGTGGTCGTCGACCGGGCGCACCTGGAGTACCGGCCGTATGCCGGGAGCCGGCCGAAGCAGCGGCCGCTCCTCAATCGCGACATCCAGCGGCTGTTCGAGCCGCTGCGCATCACCGAGAACTTCCTGCTGAAGACCAACCTGCGCGAAGTGCTGTTCCGGAAGCCGCCCCTCTCCTCCCGCGTTGCGCCCGGGCCGACCGCCGGGTAGGCCTCCGAGCAGCGACGCCACCCGAGGGCGTGGCGAGTTTACGAACCGGCGCGTTTGCGGTTAAATCCCAATACGTAGATTCGTCCATACGCCGATTCGACTCCGATGGCGCGTCCTGTCATTGCCCTGCTGACCGACTTTGGGAGCAAGGATCATTACGCCGGCACCATGAAGGGCGTCGCGCTCGGAATTTGTCCGGAGGCGACCTGCGTCGACATCACCCACGAGATACCGCCGCACGACATCCTGGCGGGTGCGCTGGAACTCGCCGCGTCCTACAAGTACTTTCCTCCGGGCACCGTGTTCCTCGTGGTGGTCGATCCCGGTGTCGGCTCGGCGCGCCGGCCGCTGGCCGCCGAGGCGGGGGCGTACCGGTTCGTCGCACCCGACAACGGCGTGCTGACGCTCGTCTTCCAGGAGACGCCGGCCAAACGGGTGGTGGAGCTGACCGAGCGGCGATACGCCCGCCCGACCGTCAGCCGGACGTTCGAGGGACGCGATCGGTTCGCGCCGGCCGCGGCGTGGCTCGCCAGGGGCATCGACCTGAGCGGCCTCGGCCGGGCGCTGGCAGCGTGGCAGGTCCTGACGGTGCCGGCGCCGGTGGTCGGGGAGACGGACGTGGTGGCGGAGGTGCTGCGCGTCGACCGGTTCGGCAACCTCGTGACCAACGTCGACCGACCGACGTTCGAGCGGTTTGCGGGCAGCGGCAGGATCGAAATCGTGGCGGGAACGCAGGCGGTCGACAAGGTGGTGGCCACCTATGCCGACGCGGCGCCTGGGTCGCTGTGCGCCCTGTTTGGCAGTTCCGAGCAGCTGGAGATCGCGGTGAACGGCGCCAGCGCCGCCGAGCGGCTGTCGCTCGCCCGGGGCGCCCGGATCACCATTGCCCGGCGCGCGTAGGCCGGACCCGTTTGGACCCGGTGCCGCACCCTGTGGTACGTTGTCCGGGATGGTCAACTTTGACCTGACCGAAGACCATCGGCTGCTCGAGCAGTCAATCCGTGAATGGGCCGGCAGGGAGGTGGCGCCGCGTATCCACGATCTGGATCGCGCGCACCGTTTCGATCCTGGCATCCTCCCTCAGATGGCGTCCCTCGGCCTGCTCGGCATCTCCATCCCCGGGGACTACGGCGGCGCCGGCATGGACTATGTCGCGCTCGGTGTGGCGTGCGAGGAGCTCGAGTACGTCGATACCTCGCTCCGCGTCATCCTGTCGGTCCACGCGGGGCTGAACTCGCTCACGCTCCTTGCGTGGGGTACCGACGACCAGAAGCAGCGCTATCTCGTGCCGCAGGCGCAGGGAGCCAAGATCGCCAGCTACGGGCTGACCGAGCCGGCGGCCGGGAGCGACGCGCGGGGCATTCAGTCGGTGGCGGTCAGACGTGGCGACCGGTACACGATCACCGGCGAAAAGATGTGGATCTCGCTCGCCGATGTGGCCGACACCTTCCTCGTCTTCGCCTGGACCGACCTCGACAAGAAGAAGCAGCGCGACGCCTCGGGCATCAGCGCGTTCATCGTCGAGCGCGCGTTCAAGGGGTTTTCGAGCGGCACGCTGAAGGAGAAATGGGGCATCCTGGCGGGCAACACCGGCTTCTTCAAGATGGACGAGGTCGAGGTGCCGCGGGAGAACCTCGTCGGCCGGGAGGGCGAAGGATTCAAGATTGCGATGTTCGCGCTCGACCAGGGGCGCTACACGGTGGCCGCCGGCGCCACCGGGCTCATCCGCGCCTGCCGCGACGCCAGCGTTCGGTACGCCACGACACGCCAGGCGTTCGACGTGGAGATCGGGCGGCATCAACTGGTCAAGGAGATGATCGCGCAGATGGAGTCGGACTACCAGGCGGCGCGCCTCCTCTGGCTGCATGCCGGGTGGCTGAAGAACGTCGGCCGGCGGAATACGAAGGAGACCGGCCTGGCGAAGTGGTTCGCGACCGTGGCCTCGGAGCGGGCCGCCAGCGACGCCGTGCAGGTTCACGGCGCCAACGGCTACTCCGACGAGTATCCCGTCGGGCGCTTCTACCGCAACTCGAAGGGCGCGGTCATCTACGAAGGAACGCGGGAGATTCACAAGATCATGCAGGCGGACTACCTGCTGGGCTACCGGACCGATCGGCCGACGCGCTGCGCGCTGCCGGCCTGGGAGGGGAGGGCGCAATGACGGTCATGCGAGCGGCCGATTCCGACGTGATACAGACCGAGGCGAACCATGTCCGCTTCATGGATTCCGATCTGTCGCTCGATTTCCTGCGCGTCGTCGAACAGGCGGCGATCGCCTGCGCGCAGACGATGGGGCAGGGCGATCGGCACAAGTCGGACCAGGTGGCGGTGGAAGCGATGCGCCACGAGCTCGACTCGGTGCCGATCGACGGCACGATCGTGATTGGCGAAGGGGAGCGCGACGAGGCGCCGATGCTCTACATCGGCGAAAAGGTCGGCGCGGCCTGCAAGGCGTCGAACGGCCGCGTGTGTCCGCACGTGGACATCGCCGTTGACCCCCTCGAGGGGACGAACCTCTGCGCCACCGGGGCGTCCAACGCGATCGCGGTGCTGGCGGCCTCGGAGCGCGGCGGCCTGCTGCACGCGCCCGACCTCTATATGGAGAAGCTGGTCGTCGGCCCCAGTTCGAAGGATGTGGTCGACCTCGACGCTCCCGTTCGTTTCAACCTGCGCGCCATCGCGCAGGCGCTCGGCCGGCGGGTCGAAGACCTCGTCGTCATCGTCCTCGATCGGCCGCGGCACACGCAGCTCATCGACGACATCCGCGCCACCGGCGCCCGCATCCGGCTGATCGGCGACGGCGATCTGTCGGCGGGGATTGCCGCCGCCGTCGTTGGCAGCGGCGTGCACGCGGTGATGGGGATCGGGGGCGCGCCCGAGGGGGTGCTCACGGCCGCCGCCATGCGCTGCCTGAACGGGGAGATCCTCGCGCGGCTCGTCGTCAGCAAGCCGGAGGACGAGGAGCGGTGCCGGGCCATGGGGATCGCGGACTTGAAGAAGGTCTACCGGGCGAAGGATCTCGCCTCGGGTGAGCGCATCATCTTTGCCGCCACCGGAGTCACCGACGGCACGCTGATGCGCGGCGTGCGCTTCTTCGGAAACGGCACGAGGACGATGTCGCTCGTGATGCAGACGCACCCGCACATGATCCGGTTCATCGACAGCATCCAGGTCGACACGTCCAAGAACATCAAGATCCGGTTCTAGGCTCTGGGTGCATTCCTGGAAGCGTAATCAGACGGCGATTACCGCCGCCGCCTTCGTCGGCTTCACCGGTTTCACCCTGGTGATGCCGTTCCTGCCGCTGTACATCCGACAGCTGGGCGTCACCGACGTCGGCGACATCGCGCTCTGGACCGGCATGACGCTCGGCGTCTCGCCGGCGATCGCCGCGCTCACGGCGCCCCTCTGGGGACGCGTCGGCGACCGATTCGGCAACAAGCTGCTCGTGCAGCGCTCCCTCATCAGCTTCATCGTCGTCATGACGGCGATGGCGTACGTGACGAAGGCCTGGCACCTGTTTGCGCTGCGGGCCGTTCAAGGGTTCTTCGCCGGCTATGGGCCGCTGACGCTGTCGATGGCGGCGCTGTCCGCGCCGCGCGACAAGATGGCGTTCGCCATCGGCACGGTGCAGACGGCTCAGCGCATGGGGCCCGCCATCGGACCGATCATCGGCGGTATGCTGGCGCCCGTCTTCGGCCTGCGGAACTCGTTCTACGTGGCGGCGGGGTTCTACTTCGTGGCGTTCGTGATGATCACGGTGATGTACGCGGAACCGCCTCGCCAGCCGCGGACCGACGAGCCGCGGGAACGCACCCCGTTCGCGTCGATTCTCGCCTTCGAGAACTTCCTGCTCGTGATGGTCGTGCTGTTCGGCCTCCAGCTCGTCGACCGGAGCTTCGGGCCCGTCCTTCCGCTCCACATGGACGCACTCGGCTACGCGGCGGAGGAGGTGCCGGTGGTGGCGGGCGTCCTCTTCTCCGTCCTCGCATTCACGACGGCGCTCGGCAATCAGCTCTCGAGCCGGTTGCTGAAACGGCATTCCCCACGCGTCGTCATCGCGTGGGCGGTGCTCGCCGGAGCCGCCGCGCTGAGCGTCTTCACCGTGTCCGCCGCGCTGTGGCTGCTCGTCGCGTCGCTGGTTGTTGTCGGGCTGTGCCTGGGCACCGCGATCACCACGGCGTACACCGCTGGCGGCGCGGTGCTGCCGACCGAGGTGCACGCCACCGGGTTCGGGTTCCTGACGAGCGCATCCCTGACCGGGGTGGCGATCAGCCCGGTGCTCGCGGGCCTGCTCGCCGCCCACAGCATTCGGGGTGTGTTCGTGGCGGCCATTGTCGTCCTGGGCGTCCTGGCCGTGGTGGTTCGGCGTGTGATGGTGGAGCGGAACCCGCCGGTGGAACCGGCACCGGCGGTCGAAGAGAGCTGAGCCCGACGGGTAGGCTTTCACTCCTCGATCTTCCCCTTGTGCTTCCGTCGCCTCCACGGCCGCTTCGTCTTGTCCTGGTGGACGCCACCCGTTTGGCGGGGGAGCGGTGTGCGGGGCAGCGCGCGCTTCTGCGGCCGTGGCCGCCGGGGAGGCATGAGGCGTCGGATGGTATCGTAATGGACCGCGTGTTGCCGTGCCGGATCGCCACACCATCGCGCCGCCGAAGACTGAACGCGCCGCGCTCGTCGGACTGGTGACGGGCGCCGCCCGCCGCAGCGGGGCTCCGCCCGAGCGGATCGACCCGGGTCATCTCCTCGACGAGCTGGCCGGCCTCGCAGAGGCCGCCGGCGCGCGCGTCGTGCTGCGAGTCCTGCAGGAGCGCCCGAAACCGGACCCGGCCACCTTCATCGGCAGCGGCAAGGTGACGGCGCTCGCCGCGGCCTGCGCCGAAGCGGGCGTCGATGTGGTGATCTTCGACAATGAGCTGACGCCGGCGCAATTGCGGCAGCTCGAAGAGCGGCTCGACCGCAAGGTCCTCGACCGGACGCAGCTGATCCTCGACATCTTCGCCCGTCGCGCGCGCACGCGTGAGGGAAGATGGCAAGTCGAGCTGGCGCAACTCCGGTACCTGCTGCCGCGGCTCGTGGGGGCTGGCACGGCCCTGTCCCGTCTGGGCGGCGGGATCGGCACCCGGGGGCCCGGCGAGACGAAGCTCGAGACCGACCGCCGCCGCATCCGCACGCGTATCCAGGCGATTCAGCGCGAGATCGACCACGTCCGGCAGCGCCGCGCGCAGCTGCGGGAGCGGCGTCAGAAGCGATCGGTGCCGACAGTGGTGCTCGTCGGCTACACCAACGCCGGCAAGACGACGCTCTTCAATCGGCTGACCGGCGAGCACGCGGCGGCCTCCGACGCGCTGTTTGTGACGCTCGACCCGCTGCTGCGCCAGGCCCGGCTGCCCGATCGCCGGGAGCTGCTCGTCTCGGACACCGTCGGCTTCATCGATCGGCTGCCGCATGCGCTGGTCGCGGCGTTTCGTGCCACACTCGAAGAGGTGGCGGAGGCGGATCTGGCGTTGCACGTGATCGACGCGAGCGCGTCCGAGCGCGATCGTCACATCGCTGCGGTACGGCGGGTGCTGGAGGAAGTGGGCGCGGCGGAGGTGCCCGTGCTCGACGTCTACAACAAGGTGGACACGATTCCGGCGGACGAACGTCGGCGGATTACCGACCGCGACCCGGCGGCGGCGCTCGTCGCGGCCAGGACCGGCGAAGGGGTCGACGAGCTCGTCCAGATGGTGGCGTCCAGGCTGGCGCTCGACACCCGGCGAATCACGATCGCCTTCGACGGCGACAACGCGTTCGATCGCGATCAGATCGCGCGGCTCTACCGGGTGGCGCGCGTCGTGAGCCACGTCGCCGCGAACGGTCGCGTCGTGATCGAGGCGGACGTCCCCCGGCGCTACATCGCGCGACTGACGACCCCGACGCCGGCGGAGGAAGGTGTTGATGGGCGGTAGGCGTCTGACACTGGCGGTCGCCGTGACGATGCTGGCGGCGGCGTGCGCCACCAGAACGGCTCCGCCCCTGCCGACCGTGCTCACGTACCCCGATTTCATCTACCCGGCGGTGCCGCGTGAATTGGCCTCGACCCGTCAGGCCCTGCGCGTCGATGAGGGATGGCGCTTCCTGCAGAATGACGATCTCGCCGGCGCCGAACGCGAGTTCGTCGCCGCGTTGAAGGGCAGCCCGGGACTCTATCCCGCTCGGGCCGGGAGCGGCTATGTCGCCCTGGCGCGGCAGGCGCTGACCGAGGCGCTCGCCGCCTTCGACGCGGTTGTCCAGGCGGCGCCGGCCTATGTGCCGGCGCTGGTCGGCCGAGGTCAGACGCTGCTCGCGATGCAGCGTGAGGCCGAGGCCCTGAAGGCGCTCGAGGCGGCCCTCGCCGTCGAGCCTGCGCTGGCCGACGTTCGCCGGCGCGTGGACGTGCTGCGCTTCCGTGGTCTGCAGGAGGTCATCGAGGCGGCGCGGGCGGCCGCCGCTGCGGGCCGTCTGGACGAGGCCGACCGCGCCTACGCGCAGGCGCTCGGTGCGTCGCCAGAGAGCGCCTTCCTCTATCGCGAGCGCGGCCAGACGGCGCGGCGCCGGGGCGAGGCGAGCGCCGCCCTCTCGCATTTCCGCCGGGCGGCCGAGCTGGACCCGACCGATGCCTCGTCGCTCGTGCAGATTGGCGAGCTGCTCGAAATGCAGCGCGACTTTTCGGGCGCCGAAGCGGCGTATCGCCGTGCCTTCTCCGTTGAGCCAGCCGCGGAGCTCGGGGCGCGGATTGCCGAGGTGGCCGCACGCGTCCGTGAGGCGCGGCTCCCGGCCCAGTTCCGCGCAATCGAGGCGGCCGCGAGGATCGCCCGGGGCGAGCTCGCCGCGCTGCTTGGCGTGCGGCTCGAAGAAACGATTCGGGAAGCGCCGGCGCAGGAGGTCGTGATGACCGACGTCGGCGGCCACTGGGCGGCGTCCTGGATCACGCAGGTGGCGCGGGCGGGCGTGATGGAGCCGTTTGCGAACCACACGTTCCAGCCCGACGGGCCGGTCACGCGGGCCGACCTGGCGGGCGCCGTCAGCCGTCTCGTGGCGTTGCTGGCGGTCCGCCGCCCGGAGCTGCGGCCCTCTCTGAGCGCGAAGCCGCGTATCGCCGACATGCCGCCGGGGCACTTGAGCTATCCGGCGGCCGCGGCGGCGGTCGCGTCGGGCGTCATGTCACTCGTCGATGGCGACCGGTTCGAGACCGCACGCCCCGTGTCAGGCCGCGAGGCGGCAGACGTGGTCGGCCGGGTCCGGGCGCTCGCCGCACCCTAGTCCGCCGTGGGCCGTCTCACGCTGGCCAACCAGCTCACGATCTTGCGGATCATGCTGATCCCGGCCTTCGTGCTGCTGGTCGTCTACGGCTATCTCGGCTGGGCGCTCGTGACGTTTCTGGCCGCCGGGACGACCGACGCGCTCGATGGCCTCATCGCGCGGCGGACCGGGCAGCGCACGGCGCTCGGGGCGTGGCTCGACCCGATGGCCGACAAGCTCCTCCTGGTCACCACGTTCGTGGTGCTGACACTGCCGGCCGTTCCGTTGACCAACCACGTCCCACTGTGGCTGACCGTGTTCGTGATCAGCCGCGACACGGCGATCGTCGGTGTCGTGGCGATCGTCAGCCTGGCGATCGGGCCGCGGACCTTCAGGCCCTCGATATGGGGCAAGCTCGCCACCGCGACCTACATCGTGACCAGCGTGGTGATCATGTACTACAACTACCGCCGCGAACAGGCGCTCGTCGTCGATATCTTCCTCTGGGCCTCGCTCGCGCTGACGCTCATCTCTGGAATCGACTACTTCATCAGGCTGCGGCGGCTGATCAACGAGCCGGCGGAGTAACGGGACAGCGCCCCTCGCCGCCAGGCCCGGCTAGATCGCCAGCTTTCGCTTGAAATACTCGACGGTCTTCAGCAGCCCTTCCTCGAGCCCGACCTGTGGCTCCCAGCCGAGCAGCGCCCGCGCGCGTGTGATGTCGGGACGGCGCTGCTTCGGGTCGTCGACGGGAAGCGGCTGATACACGATGCGGCTGTGCGAGCCGACGAGGCGGATGATCGTTCGGGCGATCTGCTCGATCGTCACTTCATAGGGATTGCCGATGTTCACCGGCTCCCGCGTGTCCGCGTCCATCAGTCTGAGGACGCCGTCGACCAGATCGGAGACGTAGCAGAAGCTGCGCGTCTGCGTGCCGTCCCCGAAGACGGTGACGTCCTCGTGGCGGAGCGCCTGGGTCATGAAGGCGGGAACCGCCCGGCCGTCGCGGAGGCGCATCCGCGGCCCGTAGGTGTTGAAGATGCGGACGATCCGCGTGTCGAGGCCGTGGTGGCGGTGATAGGCGAGCGTGATCGCTTCGGCGAAGCGCTTCGCCTCGTCGTAGACGCCCCGCGGACCGATCGGGTTGACGTTCCCCCAGTAGGTCTCCTTCTGCGGGTGCTCGAGCGGGTCGCCGTACACCTCGGATGTGGACGCCAGCACGAAGCGAGCGCGTTTGGCGAGCGCGAGGCCGAGCGCGTTGTGCGTGCCGAGAGAGCCTACCTTGAGCGTCTGAATCGGCAGCTTGAGATAGTCGATCGGACTCGCCGGGCTCGCCCAATGGAAGACGGCGTCCACGGCGCCGTCCACGCGGATGTGGCGGGTGACGTCGTGCTCGATGAGCTGGAACGCGCCCTCGTGCAGGTGCCGGATGTTGGCCAGATCCCCGGTGATGAGGTTGTCGATCCCGACGACCACGTGGTCGCGTTCGAGAAGGGCATCGGCGAGATGGGACCCGATGAAGCCGGCGGCGCCGGTAATGACGATTCGCATGAGTCAGGAGGCAGGGAGGATGCGTCAGTATGCAACGCCGCGCTGGAAGAGTCCTCGCACGAGCGTGAGCCACATGATCTTCAGGTCGAGCGCCACGGACCAATTCTCGATGTAGTACAAGTCGTATTCGATGCGTTTCTCGAGGGACGTGTTGCCGCGCCAGCCGTTGACCTGCGCCCAGCCGGTGATGCCCGCTTTGACCTTGTGGCGGAGCATGTACTGCGGGATGCGGTGCTTGAACTGCTCGACGAAGTAGGGACGCTCGGGTCGCGGACCGACGATCGACATGTCGCCCCTGAGCACGTTCCAGAACTGCGGCAGCTCATCCAGGTCGAGCCGGCGCAGCCACCGGCCGACCCGTGTGGTTCGAGGGTCGTCGTCGCGCGCCCAGATCGGGCCGGTGCCGTCCTCGGCGCCCAGGTGCATCGACCGGAACTTGTAGACCGTGAACGCCTTGCCGTCGAGTCCCATCCGCTCCTGCCGGTAGAACACCGCGCCGGGCGAGGTCAGCCGGACGAGCGCTGCGATGATGGCGAAGGGGACCGCAAGGACGAGGAGGGCCACGACCGACAGCGTGACGTCGATCGTTCGCTTGATCCACGCATTCACGCCCTGCAGCGGGACGTCGTTGATGTTGATGATCGGCAGCCCGTCGAGGTCCTCCAGGCGGGCCCGGAGCGCGATGAACTGCAGCAGGTCCGGCACCACCTTGACGTCGAGGCACTCGCGGCTCGTGACTTCGACGAGATCCAGGAGCTTGGAGTGCTCTTCCAGGGGCAACGCGACGTACAGGTGATCGACGCGCTCGCGCTGGGCGATCTCGCCGGTCTCGCGGAGCGTGCCGAGGAGCGGCAGGCCGCGGTACCCGATGTGGTCGCCGCCGGCGCGGTCGTCGACGAACCCCACCACCTGGTATCCGAGCTCGCGGTGCTGCAGGATCCGATCGGCGACCATGCGACCGAGATCGCCGGCGCCGGCGATCAGGATCCGCTTCAAGCCGATGCCGGCGCGCCACCGGCGCTCGAGCAGTTCCCGGACCGCCTCGCGCGAGCTGTAGGTGAAGAAGACGTTGAGAGCGAGGAAGAGCGCCCAGACGACCTGCGAGACCTGATAGGCGCCGCGCACCCGGGTCTCTTCCGACGCGTAGTACGCCTGCACGTACAAGGTGCAGATCACGCCAAGGACCACCGCGACGATGCTGCCGACGAGAACCGCGAAGAAGTCATCCACGCGCGAACGGCCCCGGCGCAGGCGGTAGACCCCCTGGAGCTGGAATGCCAGCGGCGTGAGCACCGCGATGAACGGGAGGACGTTCAGGTACTGTTCGAACGGAGGATAGCCGTACCGGACGGGAACCAGGCCGCTCTCGAAGCGAATCCCATACGCCAGCACGAACGCCCACATCGCCAGAACGGCGTCCGAGGTGACGTAGAAGGCGACGAGCAGACGGTTGTAGCGTCTTACCATCGTGTTCCGGCCGGCGCCGCCACTGTTTCTTCGATGACCCCGCGCAGCCGTTCGACGTGCCGCTCCCGGGCGAACCGGGCGGCGCCGGCGCGGATGCGCGCCGGGTCGAAGCGCAGGCGCGAGGCCCGCTCGAGCGCCGCGGCGAGGGCGCCGGCCTCCGGCTCGGCGACGAGCACGCCGTTCTCGCCGTCGATCACCGTCTCGAGGGCGCCGCCTCGGGCGAGCGCCACCACGGGCCGGCCGCACGCGTGGGCCTCGATCGGCACGATACCGAAGTCTTCTTCTCCCGGCAACAGGACGGCGAGGGCACGCCGATACTCCTCCCGCACCGCCTCGTCGCTCAGCCGGCCGAGGAACTCCACGAGCGGACCTGCGCGCGCTTCGAGCCGCCGCCGATCCGGCCCGTCCCCCACGATCCGCAGACGGGCGCCGGCGCGGGCGCACGCCTCGATCGCCAGGTCGATTCGCTTGTACGGCACGAGCGCCGACACGACCAGGAAATGGCTGCCTGGCGAGACGTCGGCGGGGTGGAAGAAGACCGTGTCGACCGGAGGGTATACGACCGTGGCCACGCGATTATAGTATCGGTTGATCCGCGCCGCAACGTGTGCGGAATTGGCGATGAACCGATCCACCCGCGAAGAGGTCGCCGCGTCCCAGCGCGCCAGCCGCGCGAGGACGGGACGGTAGAACCAGCGGCTCGCCACGTAGCCGACCCTCGACGGGCCGAAATACGCGTCGAACTGATCCCAGGCATACCGCATCGGCGAGTGGCAGTAGCAGAGGTGCCGCGCGCCTCCCGGCGGCACGACCGCCTTGGCGGCGCAGTGGCTCGAGCTGATCACGAGATCGTACGGGGCCAGATTGAACCGCTCGATCGCCAGCGGGAAGAGTGGGAGGTACTGCCGGTAGTGCGCGTCGGCGCCGGGGAGGCGCTGGATGAAGGAACGCGTGATCCGATGGCGCTCGATGGTGGACGACACCGATCCAAGCCGGTGGTAGAGCGTGAACACGTCGGCGTCGGGATAGAGTTCGCAGAGCGCCTCGAGCACCCGCTCGCCCCCACGCATGCCGGTCAGCCAGTCGTGAATCAGCGCGGTGCGCATACTTCGGCGTAGAGCGCGCGCGTTCGGACGACCGAGCGCTCCCAGGAGAATTCGCGGGCGCGCGCGATACCCCGTCCGCGCAGCTCGGCGCTGAGCGCCGGACTGCCCAGCACCCGCTGCATGCCGTCGGCGATCGATTCGACATCGTATGGGTCCACGAGAAGGGCGGCGTCGCCGGTCACCTCCGGGAGCGACGACACGTTCGAGGTCACGACCGGCGTCCCCGACGCCATCGCTTCGAGCGGCGGCAGCCCGAACCCCTCGTACAGCGACGGAAAGACGAACACGGCCGCCAGCCTGTACAGGATGGCCAGCGTCTCGTCCGGCTGGTAGCCGAGGAACCGGACGTGCTTGTGGAGCTTGTAGCGATGCACGGCGCGCCGCAGCGCCGGCAGCTTCGAGATCTCGTCGCCAATGATGAGGAGCTTCACCTCCTCGAAGCCGCGATGCCGCAGCATGTCGAACGCCTCGATCAGCCGGACGAGGTTCTTGTGAGGCTTGATGTTCCCGACGTACAGGACGAATTCGTGGTGGAGCTGAAAGCGCTCGCGGACGCGCGCGACCTCCTCCTCGGACGGCGCCATGCCGAATCGTTCGTCGATGGCGTTGTAGACGACCACGATCTTCTCCGGCGGCACGTTGAAGAAGTGGATGATGTCGCGCTTGGACGCCTCGGAGACCGTCAGGATGCGGTGCGACCGCCGCACCGCGCTCCACATCGACGCGCGAGCGTAGACGTACGCGGCCCGGTTCGGCAGATACTGCGGGAACATCAGGTGGATGCAGTCGTGGATCGTCACGACCGAGCGACATTGCGTCGCCGGCGGCAGCACGTAGTGCGGCGCGTGAAAGACATCGGGGCGTTCGCGCCGCAACACCCAGGGCACGTGGAACTGTTCCCGGATGGAGTAGTTCGGCGACCGCTCGAGTACCGTCCGGAAGTTCGGCCCTAGCTGCCGGTCGATGGCGAGGTCGGCTTCGTGGCAGAGTAGGACGTACTCGCTGTCGCGGTCGATGCGGGCCAGGTGCCGCAGGAGGTTGCGGGTGTAGGTGCCGATGCCGAAGTCGTGCAGCTTTCGCGCATCGATCGCCACGCGCATGAACTCATCATACAGGGGCTACCGCTCCCACCCGGGCCAGTCGAGCCGGTGCTGACGCCGGAGGCCGCGCATCACCCCGGGATACACGCCCTGCCGGCGCGCCGCTTCGGCCGCCTGCGTCAGCTCTTGTCGAACCGTGGCCGCGTTCGTACGCACGACGCGGAGCCACTCCTCGCAGTTGTACGCCGGTGAGGTGCCGAGCCGGACGTCCTCGGGCCCGAACACCGCGAACCATGGGCGGTCGCCGGTCGTCGAGGCGCGGGCGACGCAGGCGGGGGCATACCGGGTCCACAAGGCGTCGAGCTCGCCGGCTTGGCGCGCCGCCGCTTCGAGCGCCGCGCTGTAGGCCTGCGTCCCCTGTTCTCGGATCGCGGCGGCATCGGAGGCCCCTTCCATCACGCGATTCAGTCCCTGCAGCGGCGTCGACGTCGCCCTAGCCGTGCGGCCGCCGAGCAGACCGGCGGCATGATCGACGGCCACCGCGAACGCCAGGCCCTGGCCGCCGCGCTCGGTCACCCGCATCGAGTTGACGCCGATGGCCACCCCACGGCGGTCCACCAGCGGCCCCCCGCTGTTGCCGGGGTTGATGGCCGCATCCGTCTGAATCAGCGTGACGTCGCCCGTGCTGCGGACGGCGCTCACGATCCCACGCGTGACGGTGTTGGCGAGCACCCCGAACGCGGAGCCGATCGCGACGACTTCCTGTCCGGCCCGGACGTCCTTGAACGAGCCGAGCCGAAGCGTGGCCTGCAGCGGACTGGGGTTGAGGACTTCGAGCAGCGCAAGATCGGTCCCGGTGGAGAGGCCCGCCACGCGCGCCGCGTAGGTGAGACCGCCGGCCTGGAGCTCGACCGCCAGCTGCCGGTCGACCACGTGCGCGTTGGTGAGGACGAGATTCGGTCTGATGAAGAACCCGCTGCCGCGGGACGTTCCCGCCCGGATCGACACGACCGCAGGAAGGCTTTGCGCGACGACGTCCTCGAGCGTCACGGGTGGAGGAGCCGGCGCCTCGGCGCCCGTGGCGACGACCGGGCGCTCGGCCCCAGCGGCGACCGCTGGCGTGGCCGCGAGCGGCGCGTTCCGAGGCAGATCGGCCTGCACCACCGGCGGGGCGAACGGTGCCGCGGCGTCGGAGAGCACACCCGGCGGTCCCGCGCTGTCGGCGGCGTCGGGGGAGTCGCGGACGAACCACAACGCGAGCACGAGCGCCGCGCCGAGCACGAGCCCGCTGGCGACGAGCGCCCCGCCGCGGGCGCGCGACAACCTGCCTGCCTGCCGCGACAGGCCGTCCGCGGTGCCAGGCTCGGTCCGCCCGACGCCGCAGCGGCACTGCGCGACGCGCCGCGGCACGCGGCGGCCGCACTCCGGGCACTCCCACACGAAACTCTCGGACACGCTCATCGAATCGACCCTGGGGGATCGATCGGCATATCGGGCAGGCGACCCCGGAACTTCAGATAGGCGCGCAGCCACCACGCCCACCGGGGATGGTGCTTCGCGTAGAAGGCCATCTGGCTGCGCCGGTACGCCTCCTCAGCGGCAGCTGGCCTCGACGCTGCCGACCGTCCGCGCAGATGAATCACCTCGGCCTCCGGCGTGAAGAGCACCCTCCGCCCGCGGGCACGAATGGCGGCGCAGAAGTCGACGTCCTCCGCGTAGAGGAAATAGCGCTCGTCCAGGAGCCCCACGGCATCCGCGTCGGCCCGACGGACGAGCAGGCACGCGCCGCTGACCCAGTCGACTTCACGCGGCCGGGCGGTCAGGCGCCCGACGCGGGCGCGCGCGAACGGCACACCGCGCTGACTGCCGACGACCAGCGCCTTCTGGCGGAGTTCCGCCCACGGGCCGATCATCGACCCGAAGGACAGCTCCGGGCGCCCGTGCTCGTCGAGCAGACGAGGGCCGACCACCGCGGCGTCGGGTCGCGCGTCGAGGACGCGCGTCATGGCGTCGAGCGCGCCTGGCATGACGCGGGCATCCGGATTCAGCAGCAGCACGAGTTCTCCCGACGACCGGCGGATGCCGACGTTGCAGGCGCGTGCGAAACCGAGGTTCGCGCCCGCATCGACAACCCGGATATCCGGCCAGTCGCGGCGCGCCTTCAACGCGGTCCCGTCGGTCGACGCGTTGTCGACGAGTACGACGTCGTGGCCGGCCGACGGCGGGTCTCGGGCGAGCGCTTCGAGACAGCGCTCGACCGCGCCGACCGAGTTGTACGTCACGACGATGATCGAGAGGCGACTCATGACGCTGAGGACACGAGGAGATCGAGGATCTTCGTCGCGCAGTCGCGCCAGGAGTATCGCCCCAGCACCCGCCCGGCCGCGTCGAGGATGCGGGCCCGCTCGCCGTCATCGTCGAGGAGCCGCTCGATGGCCTCCGCCACGAGCGCGGGATCGGGCTGCGCGACGTAGAGCGCCGCGTCGGCGTACACCTCGCGCGCCACCGGCGTGTCGAGGACGACGCTCGGGACACCCGCCCCCAGCGCTTCGAGCGGCGTGAGCCCGAAGCCTTCGTATTCGGACAAGAACACGAAGACGCGCGCGGTGCCGTAGAGCTGCGCCAGCACGCCGTCCGGGACCCACGAGCGGACCGCGATCCTGTCGGCGACGCCGGTGCGATCGACGAGGCGGTCGATGTCGACACGCGGGGTGGTCCGGTTGTCGCCGACGATCTCGAGGCGCGCGTCCGGGCGCCGCCGCGCGAGCCGGCCGAATGCCTCGACGAGCTCGGGCACGTGGCGCCGCGCGAAGAGGGAGCCGACGTAGAGGACGGCTGGCTCCCGGCGGACGTCGGCCCGCAGCGCCTGCATCCGATCGACGCCGGGATAGATGACCTCGATCTTCGCGTGCGGAATGCCGAGGCGCCGGCCGATTTCGTCGCGGGAGAACTCGGAGGTCGTCACCACGCGCGCGGCGCGGCTGGCCGAGAGGCGTGTCAGCAGCCGCCGCCGCATCCCCTCCCGCCAGGGGAACCATTCCGGATGCGCCACAAACGAGACGTCGTAGATCGCGACCACCATCGGCACGGGGCACCGCAGCGGGCCTGTGTACCCCGGCGCGAAGACGACTTCGGCGCGGGCGTCCCGAACGAGGCGGGGCAAGGTGAGCTGCTCCCACGCCGACGATCCGCGCCGGGCGTCCGGCGCCAGCAGGATGAACTCGTGCGATCGGGCGGCGGGAAGGTCGTTCCACGCCGTCATGACGCCCTCGAGGAACCGTCCGACGCCGGTCGGCTGCCCGTGGAGCTCCCGGCCGTCGATGGCGATGCGCACGCTACCGGTATGATAGCCTCAGCAGTTTCGAGTACATGGAGGCGGATGAAAATCGCGGTTGTCGGCACGGGGTACGTCGGGCTCGTCGCGGGCGCCTGTCTGGCGGAGAGCGGCAATGACGTGGTGTGCGTGGACAAGGACGAGGCGAAGATCAGGGCGCTGCGCCGGGGAAAGATGCCGTTCTACGAGCCCGGTCTCGAGGAGTTGGTGCGGCGCGGCCGGCACGAGGGGCGGCTGACCTTCACGGCAACGCTGCCGAAAGCGGTCCGCGATTCGACCATCATCTTCATCGCCGTCGGCACGCCGGCGGGCGAAGACGGCTCGGCCGACCTGCAGCACGTACTCGCGGTGGCGCGGGACATCGCCCGCGCGATGAACGGGTACAAGGTCATCGTCAACAAGAGCACCGTGCCGGTGGGCACGAGCGAGCGCGTACGGGAAGTGGTCCGCCGCGAGACGACGCATCCGTTCAGCGTCGTGAGCAACCCGGAATTCCTCAAGCAGGGCGCGGCCGTCGACGACTTCATGAAGCCGGACCGCGTCGTCATCGGCGCCGAGGATCCGCGAGCGGAGGAGTTGATGCGCGAGGTCTACGCGCCGTTCACGCGCACCGGTGCGCCGGTGATGGTGATGGACTGCGCCAGCGCCGAGCTGGCGAAGTACGCGGCCAACGCCATGCTCGCCTCGCGGATCTCGTTCATGAACGAGGTGGCCAACCTGTGCGAGCTGGTGGGCGCCGATGTCGATTACGTGCGGCAGGCGATTGCGGCGGACCGTCGGATCGGCTCGTCGTTCCTCTTTCCAGGCATCGGATACGGCGGCAGCTGCTTTCCAAAGGACGTCCAGGCGCTGATTCACTTCGCCGCGCAGAAGGACTATGAGTTCAAGATCCTCCGTGCCGTGGAATCGGTGAACGCGCACCAGAAGACGCGGCTGCTCGCGAAGATGCGCGCGCACTTCGGCACCCTGAAGGGGAAGACGGTGGCCGTCTGGGGCCTGTCGTTCAAACCGCGGACCGACGACATGCGGGAGGCGCCGGCGTTGGCGCTCATCGACGGGCTGCTCGCCGCCGGCGCGAAGGTGCAGGCCTACGATCCCGAGGCGGTCCGTGTGGCCAAGGGCATCTTCGGCAGCCGGGTGACGTTTGCGTCGGGAAACTACGAGGCGCTCAGAGGGGCCGACTGCCTCGCCATCGCGACGGAGTGGAACGAGTTTCGGCGGCCGGATTTCGCGCGGATGCGCAAGCTGATGCGTACGCCGGTGGTCTTCGACGGACGCAACATCTACACGCCGCAGCAGATGAAGCAGAACGGATTCACGTACTACTCTATTGGGCGCGCCGCATCGTAGCGTGATTCTGGTGACCGGCGGTGCCGGCTACATCGGCAGCCACAGCGCCAAGGCGCTCGGCCGGGCCGGATACCGTGTGGTCGTCTTCGACAACCTCTCGGCCGGGCACCGTGAGGCGGCGCTCGGCGCACAGCTCGTCGAGGGGGACGTGCGCGACGTCGGCGCGGTGCGGCGTGCGATTCGCGAGAGCGGCGCCGACGCCGTGATGCATTTCGCCGCCTGGCTCGATGTGGCCGCCTCGGTCCGCGATCCCGTCGGGTACTACCGGAACAATCTGGTCGGCGCGCTGGCGATCCTCGAGGCGATGGCCGCGGAGGCGTGCCGCCAGTTCGTGTTCTCGTCGAGCTGCGCCGTGTACGGCGAACCGGTCGAGCTCCCCCTCCCGGAGACGCACCCGACCGCACCGGTCAACGCCTACGGACAGACGAAACTCGCGGTGGAGCAGGCGCTGCCGCACTTCGAACGGGCGTACGGGATCCGGTCGGTCAGCCTCCGGTATTTCAACGCCGCCGGGGCCGACCCCGACGGTGAGCTCGGCGAAGACCACTCACCGGAGTTCCATGTGATCCCCAGGGCGCTCGCGGCGGCGCAGGGTGGAGCGCCGTTCGAGATCTTCGGCGAGGACTATCCGACGAGGGACGGGACGTGCCTGCGCGATTACGTGCACGTGACGGACCTCGCCGACGCCCACGTGCGGGCGGTGGGTCATCTGCAGGACGGCGCGGCCTCGACGACCTACAACGTCGGGACCGAGCGCCCCTCCTCGGTGCGCGACGTGCTCGCCGCGGTGGAGCGAGTGGTCGGGCGTCGTGTGCCGACGAAGACGGCGCTGCGCCGCCCCGGCGATCCCGCGGCGCTCTTTGCGTCCTCGGCGCGTATCCGCGAGAATCTCGGGTGGGTCCCGGCGCGTCCCGGCCTCGAGACGATCGTCGCCGACGCGTGGCGGTGGCATGAGGCGCACCCTCGCGGGTTCGCCATGGCCGCCCGGCGGAGCGGGCGCTGATGTCGCGGCTGCGGGGCATCCTCGGCGATCCCCTGCTGTCGGTCGTGATGCCCGTCTTCAACGAGGCCGGCACCATCGAGGAGATCGTCCGGCGTGTGCTGGCGGTGCCGCTGCGCATCCAGCTGGTCGTGGTCGACGACGCCTCGACCGACGGGACGCGAGAGAGGCTCGAGCGTCTTCAGGGGGAGCTCGGCTTCACGTTGGCGCTCCAGCCGCGGAACCAGGGCAAGGGCGCGGCGCTGAGGCGCGGCTTCGAGGAGGTACGCGGCGACCTGGTGATCGTTCAGGATGGGGATCTCGAATACTCGCCGGAAGAGTTCCCGATGCTCATCGATCTCATCTGTCAGGGCCGGGCCGACGTCGTCTATGGCTCGCGGTTCCTCGGCCGGCATCGGGTGTTCCTCTTCTCACACTACCTCGGCAACCGGCTGCTGACGCTCGTGACCAACGTCCTCTACAACACCATGCTCACCGACATGGAGACCTGTTACAAGGTGATGAGGGTCGAGGTGCTTCGCTCGATCGCGCTGCGGTCCAACGGGTTCGGCATCGAGCCCGAGCTGACGGCGAAGATCTTCAAGCGGGGATACCGCGTCTACGAGGTGCCGATCACCTACGACGGCCGCGGCTACGAGGAGGGCAAGAAGATCGGATGGCGCGACGGGGTTGTCGCCCTGTGGGTGCTGCTGAAGTACCGGTTCACGGAGTGAGCGTCTTCTTCCGGCTGCTCGAGTACGCGCGGCCGCACCGCGCGAGGCTGGCGGGCGCGCTGGCGGCGATGGTGCTGTACGGCGCCGCGTCGGCCGGGGTGGCGGCGCTCATCCAGCCGATCTTCGACGAGGTGCTGCCAAGCCGGCAGCGCCTGGCGCCCATCGCCGCGGCGATTCTCGGGATCTACCTGCTCAAGGGCGCCGGCGCGTACCTCTCCGGCTACCTGATGACCGACGTCGGCCAGCGCGTCGTCCGCGACCTGCGCAACGTCCTGTTCCGGCACATTCTCGGCCAGTCGGCCGCCTTCTTCTCGTTCCAGACGACCGGCCGCCTGATGTCGCGGATCGCCAACGACGTGGGGCAAGTCCAGCGCGCGGTGTCGGAGACGATTGGCGACCTCACTCGCGAATCGCTGGCGCTCGTCGGCTTTGCCGTCCTGCTGTTCTATTACGACGCCCGGCTGGCGCTCGTCTGCCTGACGGGCGCCCCCCTCGTGGTGTACCCCCTCGTGCGGCTGGGGCAGCGCATCCGGCGGACCGCGCGCCGCAGCCAGGAGGCGCTCGAGCAGATGTCGCACGTGAGCGCCGAGGCGATCACCGCCCACCGCATCGTGAAGGCGTTCGGGGCCGAGGGGCGGGAGACGGCGAAGTTCGAGCGCGCGGCGCAGCATCTGTACCGCACCAACATGAAGGTGACCGGCGTCGTCTCGGTGCTGCCGCCGGTGATGGAATTCATCGGCGGCGTCGCGTTCGTCGGCGCCCTCGTCTATGGCACGCAGGAGATTGGAGCGGGGCGGCTGTCACCGGGCGAGTTCACCGCCTTCGTGGCGGCGCTCTTCATGATGTACGCGCCGGCGAAGAAGCTGAGCCGCGTCAACGCCGACCTGCAGCAGGCGATGGCTGCCGGCGAGCGCATCTTCGAGATTCTCGATTCGCACAACGAAGTGGAGGATCGGCCCGGCGCCGTGGCGCTCGCGCCGTTCGGCCGGCGGATCGAGTTCCGGGACGTCGGGTTCTCGTACGGCGGCGACGGGTCCTCGACCCTCGACGGCGTGAGCTTCGTCGTCCACCAGGGACAGATGCTGGCGATTGTCGGCAGGAGCGGCGCCGGCAAGACGACGCTCGTCAACCTGATCCCGCGCTTCTACGACGTGACCGCGGGGGCGATTCTCATCGACGGACGCGACCTCCGGGACGTCACGCTGGCGTCGCTGCGCTCGCAGATTGGCATCGTCACTCAGGAGACCGTGCTGTTCGACGAGACGATTGCGGCCAACATCGCCTACGGGCGGCCGGAGGCGACGCGGCACGAGATCGAAGAGGCGGCCCGCGCGGCGCACGCGCACGAGTTCATCGTCGGACTCGAGGGGAGCTACGATGCCATGATCGGCGAGCGGGGGCAGCGGCTCTCGGGCGGGCAGCGGCAGCGCATCGCCATCGCCCGGGCGATCCTCCGCGACTCGCCGATCCTGATTCTCGACGAGGCGACCTCGTCGCTCGACACCGAGTCGGAGATGCTGGTGCAGGAGGCGCTCTCGAACCTGATGCGAAACCGGACGAGCTTCGTCATCGCCCACCGGTTGTCGACGGTGCGTCGTGCCGATGCGATCGTCGTGCTCGAGCGCGGCCGTATCGTCGAATCGGGGACGCACGACGAGCTGATGGCACGCGGCGGCGCGTATGCGAAGCTCTACGAGCTGCAGTTGCAGGAAGAAGCCTCGGAAGTCGAAATCTGATGATCAAGTCGATGACCGGCTTCGCGTCGCTGACCCACGAGGACGAACGCGCCACGATTTCTGTCACGCTTCGCGCGGTCAACCACCGCTTCCTCGATGTGCAGCTCCGGCTTCCCCCATCGCTGGCGGACCTGGAACCGCGCGTCCGGACGCTGCTCCAGAAGCGGCTGGCGCGGGGCCGGGTGGAGCTGGCGATCACGGTGCAGTTGCGGACGGCTGCGGCGCCGACGGTCGAGCTGAACATGGAGTTCGCGCGCGCGCTGTCGGCGGCGCTGGACGAGGCGCGGCAGCGCGGACTGATCTCCGGGACGCTCGCCCCGGGCGACCTGCTGCGGCTGCCGCAGGCGATCACGATCCGGGACCGGGTGGCGGAGGCCGATCCCGCCCTGGAGGCACGGCTCGCGGCGAGCGTGGAGGCGGCGGTGGAACAGGCGCTCGCCGACCTCGATGCGATGCGGGCGCGCGAAGGGACGCACCTTCGCGCCGATCTCGAGGCGCGCCGGCTCACCCTCGCGACGCTCGTCGAGCGGCTGGCGGCGGCCTCCGATGAAGGGCGCGGCGCGCTGGAGCGGCGGCTGCAGGAACGGATCCGCGAAATCAGCTTCGAACTGCCGGTCGATCAGGCGATGATTGCCCAGGAGATCGTCCGCGCGGCAGGGCGGTCCGACATCAGCGAGGAGCTCACGCGGTTCCGCGGCCACCTCGCGCACTGGGAGGCGCTCGAGGCGGGCGACGAGGCGTGCGGCCGCAAGCTCGACTTCCTGCTGCAGGAAATGAACCGCGAGGTGAACACGATCGGCGCCAAGGCGGACGGGCTGCGCGTCTGCGAGCTGATCATCGCCACGAAGGCGGAACTCGAGAAGATGCGCGAGCAGGTGCAGAATGTCGAGTAGGCCGTTCGACGCCGCCCGGGGCAGGCGCGGACTGCTCTTCATCGTGTCGGCGCCGTCGGGCACGGGAAAGACCACGCTGGTCGAGCGGCTGGTGCAGGTGGTGCCGAACCTGAAGATGTCGCGCTCCTACACGTCGCGGCCGGCCCGGGCAGGTGAGCAGAACGGCGTCGACTATAATTTCATCAGCCGCGAGCGCTTCGACGCGATGGTGCGCGACGGGGCGTTCCTCGAGTGGGCGAGCGTCTTCGGCCACTGCTACGGGACGGCGGCTGCCGACACCGACGCGCTCCTGGCGGCCGGGCACGACGTCGTGCTGGTCATCGACGTCCAGGGAGCGCGCCAGGTCCGCAGCCGCGGCATCGAGACGGTCGGCATCTTCGTGCTCCCTCCGTCGGCGGCGACCCTCGAGCAGCGCCTGCGCGGCCGCAGCAAGGACTCGGAGGATCAGATCCGGAGGCGCCTCGAGGTGGCGTGCGGCGAGGTCGACGAGTTCTCGCAGTACGAGTACCTGGTGGTCAACGACGATCTGGAACCGGCGGTCGGGCGGATGGCGGCCATCGTACAGGCGGAACGCGCCCGGGTGAAGGTCATGCGGCGCCACGCCGAAGAGATCATAGAGACCTTCAAGGCCCCGCCTCCGGGGGCCAGGACCTCGGGAAAGGCGTGAGCGCAATCATGGAACGAGCACCGAAGGAGAACCGGTTCGAGTTCGTCGTCACGGCGAGTCTCCGGGCCCGTCAACTGCTGGCGGGCGCCGAGCCGCGTGAAGCCGGCGAGAAGAAGGTCACCATCGCCCAGCGGGAAGTGCTGCGACGGAAAGTGGAGAAGCTGGAGGAACGGGAATAGGGGCGAGTGATGGCACTCATCGCGCTCGGTGTGACCGGCGGCATCGGCGCTTACAAGGCCGTGGACGTGTGCCGGGGCCTGCAGCGCCACGGCCACGACGTCGTCGCGGTGATGACGCGGTCGGCGGCGCGGTTTGTCGGCCCGGTGACCTTCGAGGCGATCACCCGGCGGAGAGTGGTCACCTCGCAGTGGAAGCCAGGGATGAACGCGGAGATCGAGCACATCGCCATCGCCGACCAGATCGCGCTGCTGCTCGTCGCACCGTGCACGGCCAACGTGATCGGCAAGTTCGCCGCCGGCCTCGCCGACGACTTCCTGAGCTCCCTGTACCTGGCCACGCGCGCGCCGGTGCTCGTGGCGCCCGCGATGAACTCCAACATGCTCGCGCACGACGCGGTGCAGCGGAACCTTCGCACGCTGGCCGCGCGCGGCGTGCGATTGGTCGAGCCCGGCGAGGGGTACCTGGCGTGCGGATGGATCGGGAAGGGACGGCTCGCCGAATCGTCCGACATCGTCGCGGCGGCGCTCGCGATGCTCACCCCGGTCGATTCGATTCTGCGTGGACGCCATGTGGTGGTCACCGCGGGGCCGACCTATGAGGACATCGATGCGGTGCGCTACGTCGGCAACCGATCGAGCGGCCGGATGGGATTTGCGCTGGCCGCCGAGGCGCGGCGGCGGGGCGCGCGGGTGACGCTCGTGGCCGGCCCGACGGGCCTGGAGCCTCCCGGGGCCGACGAGATCGTGCGGGTCCGCAGCGCCGCGGAGATGCACGCCGCGGTGATGGTGGCCGCCAGCCGGGCGGAGGTGGTGATCATGGCGGCGGCCGTGGCCGATTACACGCCTTCGTCGCCGGCCGCGCACAAGGCGCCGAAGGCCGACGCGCCGCTGACGCTGAGGCTCGAGCGCACGCGCGACATCCTGGGCGATCTCAGCGGGACGGCGTCGCGCGCGGCCTCGGGCACGCCGCTGCTCGTCGGTTTTGCGGCCGAGACCGGCGATGCCGCGGCCAAGGCGCGCGAGAAGCGGACCCGCAAGGGGGTCGACCTGATGGTCGCCAACGACGTCGCGCGGCCCGACGCCGGCTTCGAGGTCGAGACCAACGCCGTCACCCTCATCGATGCGGAGGGAGAACAGGAGCTTCCCGTGCAGTCGAAAGAGCGCGTGGCGGCGGCGATTCTGGACCGCGTCGAGCAGTTGCTGCGCACCCGCGCGGCTTCGCCGGTGCGCGCGTAGATGGCGTCCGAGGACCTCAGCGCCCACCTGGAGTTCTTCGGCGAACTGGGTGTCGCCGGCGTACGGCTGGAGCCCGACTGGCGGGACCGGCCAGCGGCCGAACCTCCCCCGTCAGCCGCGCCGGCGCCGGCGCCGCCACCCCAGGACCTCCCGCCGCCGGCCGAGACGCTGGAGGCGATTCGCGCGGACCTCGGGAACTGTACCCGCTGCAAGCTGCATGGCCTCGGACGTCGGCAGATCGTCTTCGGCGTCGGCAATCCCGATGCTCGGTTGATGTTCGTGGGCGAAGCGCCTGGCGCCGACGAAGACCTCCAGGGGGAGCCGTTTGTCGGGCGCGCGGGGCAGCTCCTGACGAAGATCATCGAGGCGATCGGACTGCGCCGCCAGGACGTCTACATCGCCAATGTGATCAAGTGCCGCCCGCCGAACAACCGCAATCCCGAGTCGGACGAAGTGGAGCAGTGCGAGAGGTTCCTGTTTCGTCAGATCGACACGATCAGGCCCACGGTGATCGTCGCGCTCGGCAAGTTCGCGGCCCAGTCGCTGCTCCGGACGACGGACCCGATCACGCGGCTTCGCGGCCGTGAGTTCAGATACCGCGACGCCATCCTCATGCCGACGTATCATCCCGCGTACTTGCTGCGCACCCCGTCGGCCAAGCGCGAGGTCTGGGGCGACATGAAGCGAGTCAGGGAGATACTGAAGGGGGAGTAGCGTCCGCCGTTACCGTTCAGCGGGTCAGCGTCGTCCCGGCCCACTCCTTCCCCTGCTCACGAGCCACAGCGACACGGACACACAGAGGTGTAACAGAGGTGTACTCGTGTACCGTTTGGTCAGAAGATCTGTGAAGGCGCCCGTCGTCCGCGATGCTCTGTGGTCCGCCGCCGGGTTGGACAGGCCCGAGGTGCACCGTCGCGGGCGCGCACGGATCGCATCGACACATCGCGGGATCGGACCCACCCGCTAGACAGAGGCCTTCCACGGTGCGCCTCATCTCCGTCGCCGTCCCGGTTCCCCGGCTGGATGCACTGACCTACAACGTCCCGCATCGTTTTCCGGATCTGCCGCCGGTGGGCGCCCGGGTGCGCGTGCCGGTCGGCACACGCACCCTGGTCGGCTGCGTGATCGGTCACGACCCGACGGCAGGACCCGACACCGAAACGCGCGACGTGAAGGAGGTCCTCGATCACGAACCGTTCCTGCCGGCCGCGATCGTCGAGCTGTGCAAGTGGGTGGCGGAGTACTACATGGCGGGCATCGGCGACGCGATTGGCGTCGCCCTGCCGCCGACGTCCCGCCGGGTGTCCGGCTACAAGACACGGCGGATCGTCGCCGCGACGCCGCACCTGGGGTCAGACCCCGGAAGCCGGGGTCTGACCCCACAGCAGCGCGAGGCGCTTGGGATGCTGGCGGCAGCGCCGGCCGGACTGCCCGCGTCGGTCCTTCGGGACCGCGGCGTCGGCGCCGACGTGCTCCGCCGACTGGCGGTCCGCGGGCTGGTGGCGATGCGCGCCGAGCGCGACGAACGCGACCCTTTCGGGCGCGCAGCTCTGGCGGACGTTGTCCGGGACACAGACCGGGCGCTCACGGGTGAGCAGGACGCGGCCCTGGCGACGCTGTCCCGGCTCGCCGAGACTGGGACGTTCCAGGTTGCGCTGCTGCACGGCGTGACCGGCAGCGGCAAGACGGAGGTGTACCTGCGGCTGGCCGAGCAGGTCTGCCGGCTGGGGCGGCAGGTGCTGCTGCTCGTGCCCGAAATCGCGCTCACGCCGTCGGTCGCGGCGCTCCTGCGGTCGGCGTTCGGCGAGCGGGTGGCGATTCAGCACAGCGCGCTCTCCGGAGGCGAGCGGCACGACCAGTGGCAGCGGATCCGTCGCGGCGATGTCGATGTCGTCGTCGGCACGCGCTCGGCGGTATTCGCGCCGCTGGCACGAACCGGGCTCATCATCGTGGACGAGGAACAGGACAGCTCCTACAAACAGGACGAGACGCCCCGGTACCATGGCCGCGACGTCGCCATCGTCCGCGCCAGGGCCGAAGGGGCGCTCGTGGTCCTCGGTTCGGCCACGCCCTCGCTCGAGAGCTACCAGAACGCGGCCGCCGGGAAGTACACGCGGGTGACGCTCGAGCGCCGGGTGCTGGACCGGTCCCTCGCCGGCGTGCGCCTGGTGAACATGCGCGAGGAATACGCCGAACAGGGCCCCGAGGTGATCGTCAGCCGTGCCCTGGTCGCGGCGATCCGAGATCGACTCTCCCGCCGCGAGCAGGTGGTCGTGCTGCTCAATCGCCGCGGCTATTCGACGGCGGTCTTCTGCCGGCAGTGCGGCGACACGTTCGAGTGCCCGAACTGCAGCGTCTCGCTCACCGTGCACAGGGCGAGCGGCTTGTCCCGAGGGGCGCCGCCTCTCGGCCGTGCTCGACACGATGCCGAACGTGTCGAAGAGTCGAGACGGTGGAAGGCCCGCTGTCATTACTGCAACTACTCGAACGACGTGCCCCGGGCGTGCCGGAAGTGCGCCGCTCCATACCTCGAGCAGGCGGGCGTCGGCACCGCAAAGGTGGAGCAGCACCTGATCGAGCTGTTCCCGGAGGCGCGCGTGCGCCGGGTCGATCGCGATTCGGTGAGGCGAAGGGGTGCGCTCACGACGGTGCTGTCGAAGTTCGCCGCCGGGGAGGTCGACATCCTCGTCGGCACGCAGATGATCGCGAAGGGACACGACTTTCCGCGCGTAACGCTCGTCGGCGTGATTTCGGCCGATATCGGCCTCGGTCTGGCGGACTTCCGCGCCGCCGAACGGACGTTCCAGCTGCTTACGCAGGTGGCGGGACGGGCCGGACGGGGCGAGCGCGCCGGCGAGGCGATTGTCCAGACGCTCTATCCGGAGCACTACAGCATCCAGGTCGCCTGCCGCCAGGACTATGCGACGTTCTTCGAGCGCGAACTGGCCTACCGCCGAAGCATGCGCTACCCGCCGGTTGTGGCCCTCATCAACGCGGTCGTTCGCGGGCGGACGTTCGCCGACGCCGCCGGCGCCGCCGCAACGCTCGTGCGTGAGCTCGATGCGCCCGCCAGAGATGTGCCGTTCATCGTCCTGGGTCCGGCGCCGGCGCCGCTTGGCCGGCTGCGGGGCGAGCACCGCGTGCAGTTCTTCCTGAAGGGGACCCGCCGTGCGGCGATGCGCTGCGCTCTGCGGGATGCGCTGGCCGCGCACCCGCGGCTCGAACGTCGCGTGACCATCGACGTAGATCCGCTGAACGTACTGTGAGGACTTACGGCCGCGACACGATGTCGAGCGGTTCGAGCGGGGCCGGCGTGAAGCAGAGGACGAACATCACGAACGCGAAGCCGGCCAGCCACATTCGCCCCCGGTCGAGCGGAACGTGCTCGTCGATCGTGCGCGGATGCCTGGGCCCGAACGCGAGCAGCATCACGACGGTCAGTACCGTCCACACGGCCCACGAGCTCGACACGAACGTGAGTCCGACCAGCACGCCGACCGTGCCGAACGTCACGATCGTGCTCCTGCGCCCGAGCACCGCGTAGGCAATGTGCCCCCCGTCGAGCTGGCCGATGGGGAAGAGATTCAGCGCCGTCGCCAGCAGGCCGAACCATGCGGCAAATGCCATCGGGTGCATGTTGATCGAGTACCCGTCTGGGGGCGAGCCCCAGAACAGCCAGGCCGCCGCCTTGAACAGCAGCGGCTCGCCGAGCTCCACGAACCCGCGCGTGTCGCTCGGCAGCGCCGAGACCCGCGAGAGGCTCATGCCGATGAGCAGCACCGGCACCGCCACCACGAAGCCGGCAATCGGGCCGGCGATGCCGATGTCGAACAACTGGCGCTTGACCGGGATGATCTGCCGGATACGGATGAAGGCCCCGAGCGTCCCGGTGAGCGGCAGTGGCGCTGGCAGGAAGTACGGGAGCGAGGCATCGACGCCGTAGTACCTGCACGCGTAATAGTGGCCGAACTCGTGCGCCCCGAGGATCGCCAGCATCGAGGCGCTGTACCAGAGCCCGTTCACGATGATCTCCCAGCGCGACAGGTCCAGCGTGCGAGCTCCGAAGTCGACGTGGAAGCTGGCGAAATGGTCGGCGCCGACGAGCATCGTCGACGCGACGGTCATCAGGAACAAGATGATGTGGCGCCAGGGGCGCGACGGCCGAGAGGTCTCGTGCGGCGCCGCGTACCCCGGCTCGAGGGGTGACGACGAGGGGAACCCGTTTTCCGGGTCGTGGGACGCAGAAGAGCCCATGCGGGCCGGTTACGCGATATTCTGGAGGTCTTTGCCAGGCTTGAAACGGATGGTCCGGCCTGGCGGGATGCGCACTTCCTTGCCGGTCCGTGGGTTCCGGCCGATGCCGCGCTTACGGGGCTTCACCTGAAAGACCCCGAAACCGCGCAGTTCGATCCGGTCGCCCCGCTGCATCGACAGCCGCATCGCGTCGAAGACCGCATCGACCGCCACCTCAGCCTTGACCTTGGTGATATCAGCGGTCCTGGAAACCTCGTTGACGATGTCGACCTTGATCATGCGCTGGGGACCCCTCGGGGCAAGAACTGTAACTACTATAGAGAGAATCACTTACGCTGTCAAATGACTCCTCGTGAGCCGGGTCCCGCCCGTGGCCGGCGCTTGCCGGCGGTCGTTCTCGTCGGCCGGCCAAACGTTGGCAAATCGACGCTGTTCAACCGGCTGATCGGCACGAGGCGGGCGATCGTGGCCCCTCTGCCGGGTACGACGCGCGATGTGATTGCCCATCCGGCGGAGTGGCGCGGCGTGTCATTCGAGCTCGTCGATACGGGCGGCTTGTTCGGCGCGAGCGCGGATCCGCTCCACGAGCTGGTTGTCGCGCGCGGGCGGCGCGCCCTGGCCGGCGCCGACGTGCTGGTCTTCGTCGTGGACGGACGGGAGGGACTCGTCCCCGCCGACCGCGAGGTCGCGCACGTCGTGCGGACCGCCAGCGTGCCCGCGGTGCTGGCCGTCAACAAGACCGACGACCGCCGGGCGAAAGGCGGCCTGCTGGAGTTCGCCGAGCTCGGCTTCGATCCGATGTTCGAGGTGTCAGCCGAGCACGGCGAGGGGACCGGCGACCTGCTCGACGCGATACTGGATCGGCTGCGGCCCGCGCCGGTGGCGGCCGGCGCGCCCTCCGCCGCTGCCGAAGTCAACGTGGCGGTCGTCGGGCGGCCAAACGCAGGCAAATCGTCACTGGTCAACCGCCTGTTGCGGGAGGAGCGGATGATCGTGAACGAGGCGCCCGGTACCACCCGGGATGCGGTGGACGCCGTCCTCCGCTGGCATCGACGGCAGTTCCGAATCGTCGATACCGCCGGCATCCGGCGTCCCGGACGAGTTGCCCGGGCCGGACAGGTCGAGGCGGTCAGCGTGACCATGGCGCGGCGGGCGATTGAGGCGGCCGACATTGTCGTGCTGGTGGTGGATGCGAGCGTCGGCGCGACCGATCAGGATGCCGCCATTGCCGGCGAGGCGGACAAGGCGGGAAGAGGCATCATTATTGCCGCCAACAAGTGGGACCTCGTGACGGGGCGCGGTTCCGGATTCGTGAAAGCGTTCGACGAGGAGCTGCGCCGGCAGATGAAGTTCCTCGACTATGCGCCAGTCCTGCACGTCTCTGCGCTGACCGGCGAGCGGACGCCGCGCCTGCTCGAGGTGATCGACCGCGTGACGGCGTCGCGCACGGCCCGCGTTCCAACGCCGGAGCTGAACACGTTCGTCAAGAAGGTGACCGCGGCGCACCCACCGCCCACCCGGGACGGCCGGGACGTGCGGGTGCTGTATGCGACGCAGGCCCGGGTTGCGCCGCCGACGTTCGTCTTCTTCACGAGCGGCGCCTCGGAGTTCCATTTCTCCTACGAGCGGTTCCTGGTGAACCAGATTCGGGACCGGTTCGGCTTTCTCGGCACGCCGATCCGGCTGCACGTCCGCCGGCGCCGTGGGAGCCCGCGGCGCAGGTCGCGCCCGGCACGCCGTACGTAGCATCCGGCGCCGGACCGCGGATTTCCAGACTGCTATACTTGGGCGGTGACTCCGAAGCTGTACAAGGCGGCGGACGTCTGCGAGGCGACCGGACTCCAGCCATACGTGCTGCGCTCCTGGGAGAAGGAGTTCCCCGGGATCGGTGTCCAGAAGGCGCAGGACGCGCCGCGCCTCTACCGCGAGTCGGACGTCGAGTGGGTGCGGCGCATCAAGGAGCTGGTGTTCGGCGAAGGCCTGACGCTCGCCGGCGCCCGCCGGCGGCTCGAGGCGGCCCTGCCTCGGCCGGCCGCCGAGACGCAGTCCGATCTGGACGAGGTGCTCGACACCCTGGGCGCCGATGCGCGGACGCGGATCGAGATCGTGCGCGGCGGACTGCGGTCGATCCTCGAGGTGCTGTCCAGGCGGGCAGGTGCGATGCCGGTGCCGGAACTCCCGCAGAACGGGGCATCCGAGCCGGCTCGCCGCGCGCCCGCCGGACGAGGCCAGGGCCGGCCGGCGTCGAGCCGCCCGGCGCCGGCAAGAACGGCCAAGCGGGTGGCGGCGTCGAAACGACGCCACACGGAGCCGAAGGGACGCGGCAAGCGGAAGCGCGCAAGCGCCTGACGGGACGTAGCGCAGCCTGGTAGCGCACCTGAATGGGGTTCAGGGGGTCGCGAGTTCGAATCTCGCCGTCCCGACCACTTACACCGATGCGATTGACGCGCCTCGTGCTCTCGACCGCGTGCGCCGTTCTCACGGGGACGGCAGCCTCCGTCGCGCAGGACGCACCGATCGTCATACGCGCCGCCAGGCTCATTGATGGCCGCGGCGGCGTGCTGCAGAACGCTGCGGTCACCGTCGAGCGCGGGCGGATCACGCGCGTGGATCCCCGCTCGAGCGCACCGGCCACCTATGACCTCGCCGGGCTCACGCTGTTGCCCGGCATGATCGACACACACGCCCATATCGTCGCCCACTACGGCCGGGACGGCCGTGCGTCGAACGACGGCGAGAGCGAGGCAGAGCGCACGCTTCACGCGCTGCAGAACGGCTACGACACGCTGCTCGCGGGATTCACGACGGTACAGAGCATCGGCGCGCCGCTCGATCGGGAACTGCGCGCCGCCGTCGAGCGCGGGGCTCCAGGCCCGCGCCTTCTCACGTCGCTCGAGCCGTTGACCGACCCGGCGCTGGAGGCCGGCGAGCTGCGCCAGCGCGTCCGGAAGCTGGTCGCCGACGGCGCCGACCTCGTCAAGCTGTTTGCGTCGAGGAGCATCCGTGAAGGCGGCGGCCAGACGATGAGCGACGAGCAGGTGGCGGCGGTGTGCGGCGAAGCCAGGGCGCTCGGCAAGCGCTCGTGGGTGCATGCCCATGCGGCGAGCGCGGTGGCCGCGGCCGCTCGCGGAGGCTGCTTTGCCGTCACCCACGGCTTCTACGCCACGAGAGCCGAGTTCGCCCTCATGGCGGAGCGCGGCGTGTACTTCGAGCCGAACATTGGCGTCGTGATACAGCAGTACCTCCGGAACAAGCCGCGGTATCTCGGGATTGGCAACTTCGACGAGAAGGGGTTCGCGTTCATGGAGGCCGCCGTCCCGGTCAATCTGGCGGCGTTCAGGCAGGCCCTCCAGCAACCGAAGCTCAAGATCGTCATGGGGACCGACGCGGGCGCCGGCGCGCACGGGCGCAACGCCGACGAAGTGGTCGCGCGCGTTCGCGAGGGCGGGCAGCGTCCGACGGATGCAATAGCCGGAGTCACCTCGCTCGGCGCCGAGGCGCTGGGGCTGGGGGATCGCATTGGAACGATCGCGCCCGGCATGGAAGCCGACCTGATTGCCGTCGACGGCGACCCGCTCGTTGACATCACTGCCCTCCGCCGCGTGCTGTTCGTGATGAAGGGCGGGACGATCTATCGGAACGTCGCCCGTCGCTAGCGCCTTCCCTGCTGGACGAGCTGGCGTGCTAAGCTCACCCGATTGTCTGCTCCACCCTATGGAGGCGTCATGGTGCTCAGATATCCCTCTTGTCAGATGGGGCTCGTCGTCATCATTTTGAGTTGGCTGGCCGTACCGCTGGAGGCGGCGACGCTGGTCGTCGACCAGGACGGTCAGGCAAGCGCCACGAGCTGTGGCGCCGCACAGTCGGCATTCAGCGCGATCGGTGCGGCGATTGCGGCGGCCGCGAACGGCGACACGATCGTGGTGTGTCCAGGGACTGGGCCCTACGACGAGCAGGTCGTCGTCAACAAGGCGCTGACGATCAGGGGGTTCGCCCAGACCGAGGCGATCATCGGACCAGCCGCGGTCGTCGCCAACACGACGAGCCTCTACAGCGGGGCGCCGATTGCGGCCCTTGTCGTCGTGACCGACACGAGCGCGACATTGACCAATCTGGTCGTCGACGGCAGTGACGCGGGCCTGGGCGGGAGCGGTTGTGGCGCCGTGCCGAATCTCGTCGGCGTGTTCTACCGGAATGCCTCGGGCACGCTCTCCGATTCCACGGTGCGCAATATCCGACTGGCCCCAGGGCTGGAAGGATGCCAGGCGGGCATCGGCGTCTTCGCCCAGAGCGGGGGAGGCGGGCAGTCCAATCTGGTCGTCGACGGCGTCAGCGTTCGAGGGTTCCAGAAGAACGGGATCGTCGGCAACGAGACCGGGACGACGATCACGGTGAAGAACTCGGTCGTGCAGGGCGACCCACCGAACAACGTGGCCGTCCAGAACGGCGTCCAGATCGGTTTCGGGGCGACGGGGACAATCACCGAGAATCGCATCCTGGAGTTGATCTATTCGCCATGCACGCATCCGTACGAGCCGGGTGGCGGATGCGATACCGGCGCCTCCTTCGGCGTGATCGTCTTCGATGCGGGTGACGGTCTGCAGATTTCCAGCAACACGATCGGGAACACGCAGGTCGGCGTCTACATCGGAGGCGGGATCATCGGGCCGGGCACGCACGGCACCGAAGTGGTGTCGAACCTTGTCGCCGCCACGCATGTCTTCCACGGGATCGTGATCGTGGGCGGCGGCAACACCGTCAACAAGAACATCATCACGAGCAGTGACGGCGTCGGGGTCTTCCTGTCGGGCGACGCCAATCTGGTGATTTCCAACCGCATCCAGGAGGCGATGATCGGCGTCTGGGATTTCAGCGGTGTCGGCAACAGCTATCCGACGAGCGGCGCCCGACCGAACCGCATTATCAACGTCACGCTGCCGACGGCGGGCGGATCTCTGGCCAGCCTGGCGGCTCGGTCGTCGTCCTCGGATGCGAAGAAGCCCGCGCCGATGGCGCCGCTCGCGCGGCCGGGCCGTTTCTAGGCGGACTGTCGCGCAGGCTGTGCGATATCTGGTGACCGCGCGTGTACGGCCGGGGCGCCGTGAGGCGCTGGCGCAGGCCGTCTGGACGCAGTCGCTCGGCATGGGATCGATTGCCGGCGACGAGTATCTGCGCGACATGGCGCACGCCAGAGAGCTGGCCGACGGGCGCGTGAAGTGGGTGGAGGTGTGCTTCTGTCCGACGCCGCTGGCCGAAGAGCGTCCCTACTGGGAGGAGTACTTCGATCTGGTGACGGTCAAGGATGCGCATGCGCGCACCACGTGCCGAGACGAGTCGGGGCGCGAGACGTGGGCGTGCTGCGACTGCGACTGCACCGCCCGCCTGGAGGCATGGCTTGCGAGGCAGGGGAGGCCGTTCGAGCCCTGAAGTCGCCGGTTTCGGTGTACATTAGTGTGGCGTGCTGATCCCCATCCTCACGGTTGCGATGGTCCTGCTGGGCGAGCGTGCCGCCTTCGCCTACGTCGATCCGGGCACGGGGAGCCTGCTCTACCAGACCGCTTTGACAATTGTCCTGGGGCTCGGGCTGGTGTTCCGCCGCGTGCGCGGGTCGATCGTGCACTTCGTGAAGCGGCTGGGCGGTCGCGGCGGCGATGGTCGGGGGTCAGACCCCGGTGACGAGTCCACTCAAGGTTCTTGAGGCCGCTTCGAAGGCTTGAGCCGACTCGTCACCGGGGTCTGACCCTTACGCGGCGGGTCGTCGTCTCTGCGTGGCTGGGCCTCGCGCTCGCCGCGCTCTTCTTTTATCCGCTCGCCGCGGCAGTCACCTTCGACATCTATTACCTCCAGTGGCAGACCGCCGATCTGGCCGAGACGGCGGCCGTGCTGGCGGTGCTGGCGACCGCCTGTGCGGGGATCGTGTTCGCCGTCTGGCCGCGTTCCACGCGGCTTGCCACCGCCACGCTGGTGCTCATCAGTATCCTGCCGCTGGCGTCGTTTGCCGCCGGCCTGTCGCGGCAGCTCCCGTACCAGGAAGCGCTCATCGCGATTGGCGAAAATCGCGCGCTCGATCTCGGCGCGTCGGTTCTGGTGGCCGTCGCGGCCGCGATGACGCTCCTCCTCTGGCCGGCGGTGTTCGGCCGGTGGTTCCGCCGGCTGCTCGTGCTCGTCTCGCCGGTGTCGCTCGTCGTGCTCGCGAATCTCGGTGCATCCGTCGCGCGGGCGGACGTCGTGGTGCGGATTGATCGGGAGCCGGCCGTCACCGCCGCCCTCGAGCGGACGTGTGCACCGGTGCTGGCGTTGCTCTTCGACGAGTTGTCCTTCTCCTACGTGTACGACGACGCTGAGCGTATCCGGCGCGAGTTGCCGGCGCTTGGCCGGCTCGGCTCCCGGGCGACGCACTACCTGTCGGTCGGCGCGCCGGGGCGCGAAACGCGAGACGCGCTGCCGTCGTTTCTCGCGGCCCGACGCGTGCGTGAGATCGAAGTGGACGACGGCGGGTTACTGGAGCGCCAGGACGACGGCTCGCTCACCCCGTTTCGGGCTGCCACGCCGGACGGCCTCTTCGGCACGGCGCGCCGCCTGGGGTTCCGGACGGAGATGGCCGGCTACTATCTCGCCTATTGCGACATGCTGGCGGAGCTGGCCGATACGTGCCGTTCGCGCAGCTTCTACAACGTCTCGGCGCCGGAAGCGTTCTCCCTCTTCGATCCTCTGCGGACAACGTTTGTTCTCTGGCCGCGTCAGCTCCCGTTCGGTCTGCTGAAGAATCCGCCGTTTGCTGCGCATCAGCGGGAACTCGTCAATGAGCTGGTCGCATTCGCCCGCCGGCCGACGACGGAGCGGCCGCCGGTATTCCGGTTCGTCCACTTCAGCGTGCCGCACCTCCCGTTCGTGTTCGACGCGGAAGGGTACGATCCCCCGTTCGATCCACTCCAGACATCGCCCGATGCGGCGTACGTCCGCCAGGTGGAGTACGTGGACCGCATCGTAGGAGATCTCGTTGCCGTCCTGGAGCGCGCCGGCGTGTACGACCGGACGACGCTCGTCGTGCTGGCGGATCACGGATACCGATTCGGTGGACGCGAGCGCGACCCGCTGCACATCCCGTTCATCGTCAAGAAGCCGGGGCAGGCCGTGCGGGAGGACGTCCGCACCGGCCTCCAGGGGGAAGTCCTGCTCAAGGACGTGCTCGAGGGCGCCTGCTCGTCCGGCGCCTGAGCGATATCGGCGAGCCGGCATGCACCGGGCAGACTGCGGGCGGCTCGGACGGCGTTAGCCAATAGAATCACGTTCGTGCGCGTGGCGCTCCGGACCGCTCTCCCCGTCTCGATCGTTTTGTTGGCCATCGTCCTCGGTGTGGCGCCCGCGGCGCCCGAAGCCACCGAGGAGTGGTTCTCCACCGGACTCTATCCGCGAGTCCAACAACTGCTGACGCCGCTCACGAACGCGGTTCCGTTCGCGCTGTTCGACCTGCTGACCGGGGTCGCAGCCGTTGCGCTCGTGGGTGTCCTCGTTGGCGGGGCGCGTCAGGCGTGGCGGATGCGCCGGGCGGCGCCGATGCTTCGAGCGCTCGCGCGGGTCGCGGTGGGCGCCGCGCTCGTCTACCTGATGTTCCTGCTGCTCTGGGGATTCAACTACCGCCGGGTGCCGATGACCGAGCGTCTGCTCGTCGAGCCAGGCGCGCCACTGCCGGAGGCGGTGGTGCAGCTCGGCCTCGACGCGGCCGCGCGGTTGAACGCGCTGCACGAGGCGGCGCATGGTTCCGCCTGGCGCGAGCCGCCGTGGCAGGATGCGGCGCTTCGACAGGCGTTCACGGCGGTGCTGCGGGGCCTGAGCGACGCCCCGCCCGCTGTTCCAGGGCGCCTGAAACGAACCGTCTTCGGACCCTACTTCCGGTGGGCGAGCATCGACGGTATGGTCAATCCGTTTGGGCTCGAGGCGTTGGCCAATCCGGATCTCCTCCCGTTCGAGCGGCCGTTCGTCGCGGCGCACGAGTGGGCACACCTGGCCGGATATGCCGACGAAGCCGAGGCGAGCTTCGTCGGCTGGCTCGCGTGCATGCGTGCGGGTCCCGGGGCGCAGTACAGCGGCTGGTTGGCGCTCTTCTGGCAAGTCAGCAGTGAGGTGAACGAGCCGGAGCGCGCGCGACTCGCCGCCGCACTGGAGCCAGGTCCGCGCCGGGATCTGGACGCAGTGGTCGCGCGCATCCGCCGGAGTGAGTGGCCGTGGCTGCAGCAGGCCGGATGGAGGCTGTACGACCGGTATCTGAGGGCCAACCGCGTCGAGGAGGGCGTCCGCAGCTACGGGGCCGTCGTCACCCTCGTGCTCCGGGCGCGTTTTGCCGACGGCTGGATGCCGGTCAGGCGAGGGGGCGGCTGAGGCAGGCCGGAGCAGCGGAGCGAAAGGGTCTCTTCGCCACCACGCGTTCGTGAATGATCCGGATCAACTCCCGACCACCCGTGTCGCGGCGCGGCGAAGGCGGTCGTGGACCGCGCGCCAGAGCCCCTCGTCTGTCTCCGGGCCCTGGGCGACGATCAGGTCCAGTTGCGCCGCGTCGAGCTCGCGGAGCGCGGCGTACAGGCGCGAGGCGACCTGCCCGGGGTCGCGCTCCGATCCGAGATCCGCAATGACGACGGGCAGATGCCGAACGGGAAGGGCATGTTCGCTCGTCGCGAGCAAGCCGACGCGCCGTCCGGCGGCGACGGCCTCGGCAATCGCCTCGACGAGCGCCGCGCGAGTGGACGCCGAGCGGCCGTCGTACAGTGTCATTGGGGTTCGCGGCGCGTAGTGCCGATCGAGAAGACCCGGCGAGGCCATTGCACCGCTCGCAGCGGCACCCGGCGGGCGCACCCTCACGGACGGAACTACGCCGCGGAGCGCCTCTACCGTGACGGCGCCGGGTCTCAGCACGACCGGCGGATCCTGCGTCAGGTCGAGGACGGTTGATTCGACGCCCACAGAAGTTGGACCCGCGTCGAGCACCATGTCGATGCGCCCCCCGAGATCGTCCACGACGTGGATGGCACGTGTCGGGCTGGGTCGCGAGAAGAGGTTGGCGCTGGGAGCCGCGATCGGCAGCCGCGCGGCGACGAGCAGCGCGTGCGCGACCGGGTGCGCGGGGACGCGGATCGCCACGGTGTCGAGTCCCGCGGTCACGTCGGTGGGTACGGCCTCGGCGCGAGGGAACACGAGCGTCAGTGGACCCGGCCAGAACCGCGCTGCGAGGTCGCGTGCGGCGTCGGGCACGCGCGTGACGAGCGCGGCCGCCTCCTCGAGCGCGGCCACATGAACGATGAGCGGATCGTTCGGGGGGCGGCCCTTGACCTCGAAGAGGCGAGCCACCGCCGTGCGATCGAGCGCATGGGCGCCCAGGCCATAGACGGTTTCGGTGGGAAAGGCCACCAGGCCGCCGCGGCGCAGGCAGGCGGCGGCGCGAGCGATCGCCGTGCGATCCGGCTCGACAGGGTCGACAATGAGGATTTCGGTCACCATCACTACGTTATCCTGTGGCGGTGCAGTTGGGCCTTCCTTTCGAATCCGACCGGCCGCTCTCCCTGGAATCTCCCGAACCCACCGCATCCGGTGAACGTACTGCCCCCGCGGTTGAGTTCTATTTCGTGCGGCACCGGCGGGCGCGGCGCTACGTGCTCCGGGTCGACCACGACGGCCGCGTGCGGGTGACGATTCCCCGCGGCGGGTCGAGGCGAGAGGCGGTCGCCTTCGGCCTGCGGTATCTCGACTGGATCGGCGGTCAGCGGGCGCGCCTCGGGCACCCGGCCCTCGGAACCGAGGAACGGCGCAGAGTGAAGGAACAGGCGGCAGCGGCGCTCACGGCGCGGGTGCGGGCGCTCGCCGCCGAGCATCGGCTGCAGGTGTCGCGCGTCAGCGTCCGCGACCAACGGACGAGGTGGGGCTCGTGCGGCCGCGACGGCCACATCTGCCTGAATTGGCGCCTGATGCTGATGCCCGCCTGGGTGCGTGACTACGTCATGATTCACGAGCTGATGCACCTCAGGCGGCTCGACCACTCGTCCGCGTACTGGCGGCTCGTGGCCGACGCCTGTCCCGATCACGAGCAGGCGCGGCGGTGGCTGCGCGAGCACGGACCATCGCTGCGATAGCGTCGCGCACCTGGAGGCACGCCTGCCTCCAGCAACTGCCAACTCCCAAGACTCCAAACTACCAACGAGAGTCAGGATTGTGCGTGCATGTGCCGTAATCGCACACGAGGCGTGCGGTTCAGGCCCTTGATCGTGCCAATTGCGCTCTCCTGTGCGGGGTGGTCTCAGGCTCTAAGGTGTTGCGTGTCAATACGTTCCAATCTATGGCCCGATGCGGGTCGGGCGGATTCGCCGGTCTGGCTGTGGGCTTGCTCAACCGTGGCGTCGAGGAGGGCCAATGGCGATCCAGCGTCCCCGGCTGTATGTCATAGACGATGACCGCGCCGTGCTCTCTCTGGTCGGCACGGGCGTGAGCTGTCTCGATGTCCTGCGGGCGCTCCGGAGCGTGAGCCCGCAGTGCGAGGCGGTGCTCATGACGGGCTGGGAGACGCTCAGCGCTGCGCTCGAGGCGCTGAAGCAGGAGTACGGGGGAGATCTGCACGCGACCCTGCCGGGAGCGATGGAGGTGGTCGGGTCTGGGGTGCCCGCACCCCTCATCGAAGTGCAGCGCGAGCACATCATCCGGACGCTTCAGCTCGCCAGGGGCAACAAGGCGGTCGCGGCGCGGCTGCTCGGCGTCAGCCGGCGAGCCTTCTACCGGCAGCTCGAACGGCACGGCCTGCACGAGCGTGTCTCGCAGGCACGCCGCGCCGAAGCGGTGCAACTCGGAGCAGGATAGCGCCGTGGTCATCGACAGCTCCCTGCACCGCCCGACGCGTACCAGCGTGCTTGTCGCCGACGACACCGAGAGCGTGCGGCTGCTCTTCGAGAAGCTCCTGACGGCCGAAAGGTATCACGTCATCAGCGTGACCGACGGGCTCGCAGCGCTCGACGCCGCGCGCCTCCACCGGCCCGACGTCGTGCTGCTCGACGTCGGCATGCCCGGGATGGACGGCATCGAGGTCTGTCGGCGGCTGAAAGCCGAGCCGGATACGCGCCTGACGCCGGTCGTGCTCGTCACCGGGCTGTCGGAGCTGCAGGATCGCATCAAAGGCATCGAGGCCGGCGCCGACGACTTCCTGTCAAAGCCGGTTCATCCCCACGAGCTGCGCGCCCGCGTCGCCTCCCTCTCGCGTGTGAAGCATCTCATTGACGCGCTCGATTCCGCCGAGGCTGCGTTCATGGCGCTCGCCCTGACGATCGAGGCGCGGGATCCGACCACGAATGGACACTGCGAGCGTCTGGCGGCGCGCGCCGTGGTGGTGGGGCGCGCGCTCGGGCTGGCCTCGGACGATCTGGATGCCCTCCACCGCGGCGGGTACCTGCACGACGTCGGGAAGGTGGGCGTTCCGGATTCCGTGCTGCTCAAGACGGGATCGTTGACGGAGGCGGAATTCACCCTGATGAAACGGCACACCGAGATCGGCGACTCGCTCTGCGCGCCGCTGCAGTCGCTGCGGCACGTGCGTCCGATCATTCGCTCGCATCACGAACGGCTCGACGGCGGAGGCTATCCCAACGGGCTGCGCGGGGACGAGATCCCCGTGCTGGCGCAGATTGTCGGCATCGCCGACGTCTACGACGCCATGACGTCCGACCGGCCGTACCGCGGCGCGCTCGACCCCGAGACGGCCACCGAGTTCCTCGTGAGCGAGGTGGAACGGCGCCGATTCTCGAAGCTGTACGTCGAAGCGTTCCTCGACACGCTCCAGACGAACGCCGCGCTGCTGGCGCAGTGACTACCCGCCGCGGGTGTGCATTTCGAGGTGCGGATCGCGCCGGAGCGTATCGACAGGGATGAGGGGAACGCGGTCGCGGGCGGTCAGCCGATCCTCGGCGCCGCGATCGCGTCGATCGTGCCAGGTGGCCCGGATCATGCCGGCAAGCTGAGCGGCGGAGGCGCCGCCCCGCAAAGCCCGGCGGAGGTCGAGGCCGCCCTGGGCGTACAGACAGAGATACCAGAGCCCGTCCGCCGTGAGGCGGCTGCGATCGCAGGCGCTACAGAACGGTTGGGTCGTCGACGAGATCACTCCGAAGATCGTCCCGTCGGGCAATCGATAGCGGTCCGCCGGCGCCGACGAAGGCTCGGCGGCCGGCAGAATCGCGCCGTAGGCGCGTGACAGCTCCTGGAGTATCTGCGCGCGTGGCACGACCCGGTCCATCGACCAGTGGGTGGCGCCGCCGACGTCCATGTACTCGATGAACCGCACTTCCGCGCGGTACTGCCGGCAGAACTCGACGAGGTCCACCAGCTCGTCGTCGTTGATGCCCCTGATGACGACCGTGTCGATCTTGATGCCGGGGAAGATCGGCGCGGCCGCCGCAATCCCCGCGAGAACCTTGTCGAGGTCGTCGGCGCGCGCGAGGTCGCGGAAGCGGCCGGGCCGGAGCGTATCGAGGCTCACGGTGAGGCGGTGGAGTCCGGCGTCGGCGAGCGCCCGGGCCTGTTCGGCGAGCAGGACGCCGTTGGTCGTCATGGCGAGATCCGTGATCCGGGGCCGCGCCGCCAGCGCGGCGACGAGCGTCGGCACGTCGCGCCTGACCAGCGGCTCGCCGCCGGTGAGGCGGATTCGGTCGACGCCGAGGTCCAGGAAGACGTCGACGAGCTGCTCCATCTCCTCGAAGTGGAGGATGTCCTCGCGCGGCAGCCAGACGTACTCCGGCTCCGGCATGCAGTAGCTGCACCGCAGGTTGCAGCGGTCGGTCACCGACAGCCGCAGGTTGCGCAGCGGACGCTGGTGCTGATCGAGGATCACCCGGCTCATTATTTCAGATCGCTGACAGAGGCGTGCCGTGTCGGGGCAGGAAGGGGAATGCCGTGCGCTGTCGCTCGAAGCGGGCGCTCCAGCGGCCCGGAATCGGCGTCGCGCAGCCCGGGCACGTGCCGGCCGGCGTGAGGCGATAGTCCTCGATCAGATATCCGCATCGCGTCACGAGGCGCTCGCCGCACCCGTGGCAGTGCGTATGCTCCAGGTCGCCCACCCGCCCGGGCGCGTTCCCCGCGTAGACGTAGCGGAGGCCCGCGTCCCGGCCGATCCGCGCGGCCCGCTGCAGCATCCCCGGTGTGGTGTCCGGCGGGTCCGTCATCCGGTAGTCCTGGTGGAACGCCGTGACGTGCCACGGAATGTCGACTGACACGCCGGCGACGAACTCGGCGAGTCCGACGAGCTCCGCGTCGCTGTCGTTGAAGCCGGGCACGAGCAGCGTGACGATTTCCACCCAGACGTCGTGGCGGTGCAGCCAGGCGATCGTGTCGAGAATCGGCTGGAGCCGACCGCCGAGCTCGCGGTAGTGCTTGTCGTCGAAGCTCTTGAGGTCGACCTTGTAGAGATCGATGTAGGGCCGAAGGTACTCGAGCACGCGCGGCGTGCCGTTGCCGTTGGAGACGAACCCGGTGACGAGTCCGTGCGCCCGTGCCTCCCGGAAGATCTCGACAGCCCATTCGGCCGAGATGAGCGGCTCGTTGTACGTGGAGACGACGATTCGAGCCCCGTGGTCGAGCGCATTCCGCACGAGCGCCGCCGGCGTGACGTCGCGCAGCGGCGCCACGGCCTGTGGATCACGCAGCGCCTGGGACGTCACCCAGTTCTGGCAGTAGCTGCAGTGCAGGTCGCAACCGAGCATGCCGAAGCTGTAGGCGAGCGATCCCGGATGAGCGTGGAAGAACGGCTTCTTCTCGACCGGGTCGCACTGCACGCCGCCGACGTATCCCCACGGCACGTGCAGGCGTCCGCCCTCGTTGTAGCGCACTTTGCAGACGCCGCGAGCGCCCTCGGGAATCGGGCACTGGTGGCCGCAGGCGTAGCAGCGCACGCGGCCCTTCTCGATGGGCTCGACGAGCTCGGGCGCCGCCGGTCCCGTCCGGGCGGCGAGCAGCTGTTCGAGGGTCGGCATCTCCTATTGATCGTACGATATCGGTCAACGGATGGCTTCGATTCCACGCCCGGTCCGGCTGCTCGGCTGGTCGAGTCTCTTTACCGACGCCGCGACGGAGATGATCTATCCGCTGCTTCCCGTGTACCTCTCACGGGTGCTCGGCGCGGGCGCGCTGTCGCTGGGCGTCATCGAGGGGGTGGCGGAGGCGGTGAACAGCCTGCTGAAGGTGGTGTCCGGGTACCTCTCCGACCGCTGGACACGGCGCCGCCCCATCGTCATTGCCGGGTACCTCCTGTCATCGGTGGCGCGTCCGTTCGTTGCGGTGACCGGCAGTTGGCCGCAGGTGCTCCTCGTCCGCGCGCTGGACCGCACCGGCAAGGGGATCCGCGGCGCGCCGCGCGACGCGATGCTCGCGCGGTTTGCCGCGAAGGGAGATCGGGGCCGCGTGTTCGGGTTCCACCGCGCGATGGATCACACCGGCGCGATCGTCGGGCCGCTGGGGGCGTCGGCGCTGCTGCTCCTCGCGCCCGGCGACTACCGCCTCGTCTTTGCGCTCACGATCGTGCCCGGCGCGGTCGCCGTAGCACTGCTGTTCCTGGTGCCCGAACCCGGCCTTCCGGCGGCGGCCGAGCGGCGCGACGGGACGCCGGGTCCGCGCCCTACGTACGTAGGGCGGGTGCCGCGCCTCGATGAGAAGGAAGCGCGGCGCGGGCCCGCCGGAACACTCCCGCGACAGCTCTGGACGTTTCTCGCGATTGTGTTGCTCTTCAGCCTGGGCAATTCCGCCGACGCGTTCCTGTTGCTCCGCGTATCGGAAGCCGTTGGGAGCGTCGCGTACATCCCGGTGCTCTGGTCCGCCTTCCACGTCGTGAAAGCGTCGCTCGCCACCTGGGGCGGGTCGCTCTCGGATCGTCTGGGACGCAAGCAGGTCATCGTGATGGGCTGGCTCGTCTACGCGGTGGTGTACCTCGGTTTCGCCGTCTCGGATGGCGCCGCGGCGCTCGTCGCCTGGTTTCTGGCCTACGGCGTGTACTTCGCGCTGACGGAGGGCGCCGAGAAGGCGCTCATCGCGGACCTGGCGCCAGCCGATCGACACGGCGCGGCCTTCGGGTTCTACAACGCGGCGCTCGGTGTGGGTGCGCTCACGGCGAGCGTGGCGTTCGGCCTCCTGTACGAGCGCGTTGGCGCCGGCGCGGCGTTCGGCGCCGGCGCCGCGCTGGCGGGCACGGCGGCGATAGTCTTGCTGATTGCCCGAGTCGACGCCCCGGCGGATGCTAAGATCGCAAGTTCAGATGTCCCGCATTCTGGTCACCAATGACGACGGCGTGCATTCCGACGGGATAGACGCACTGGCCGAGGCGCTCGCGGCGCTCGGCGAGGTCACCATCGTGGCACCGGTGCAGGAGGCGAGCGCCATTGGACACGCGCTGACGCTCCGGCATCCGCTGCGGCTCGAGCGGCTGCGGCCGTCGGTGTATACGGTCGACGGCACGCCTACCGACTGCGTCAACGTCGCGATTGCCCACGTGCTGCACGGCAAACCGGACCTCATCGTGTCCGGGATCAACAAGGGATGGAACCTGGGCGACGATGTGACCTACTCCGGGACGGTGGCGGGCGCGCTGGAAGGAGCGCTGCTTGGGATTGCCAGCCTTGCCGTGTCGGCGCAGAACAAGGACAACCAGTTCGAGTTCGGCTCCGCAGCGCGCGCCGCCGCGACGGTGGCCGAAGCGGTGCTCGAGCGCGGGATGCCTCGGTTCACGTTCCTCAACATCAACGTGCCGTTCGGGCCGTATCGGGGATTTCGAGCCACCGTACAGGCGCGGCGGAATCACGTGACGGTGGTGAGCCGGCGGGTCGATCCGCGGCACCGAGCGTACTTCTGGATCGAGGAAGGGGAGAACGAGTGGGAGGCGCACGACCGATCGGACTACGAGGCCGTGCGAGACGGCTACGTCTCGGTCACGCCGCTCGAGCCCGACATGACGGCGCACGAGGCGCTGCGGTATGTCGAGGGGCTGCCGCTCGTGAGCCCGGTCGAAGTACGCTAGACTGGACTGCGCGGTCGGGGCGTGGCTCAGCCTGGTAGAGCACTCGGTTCGGGACCGAGGGGTCGGAGGTTCAAATCCTCTCGCCCCGACCACTAAACCGCCTAAGACGTTCGGTTCTTGTCGGTCCTTGACCGCTGCCGAACGTCCTTCTCGGTCGGTGTTGAGCCCATTTTGAGCCCACCGGCCGTGTCTCCACAGCCTTGGTGCATTCCCGTCTGGAATCGTCCGTCAGAGAGCCGCAGGACCGCCCCTACGCGGCTGTGACGGCGGTCGGCGTTCGTACCGATTCTGGCCTGCGCACGTCCTGCCGAACATGCAGAAGGACGCGGCGGCGTTGGGTGGGTTGCTGTACGGACGATAGAATTTCCGGCCTCACAGTTGCGAGCCCGCCAACGTTTCCACTTGACTGCCGCGACTGGCCTCGTGAGGTCAAAGGGCGGTGCCATTACGCCGGGACCTTACGCCGGGACCTCTACGCAACAAGCAGTCTTGCCCGACGCCGACTGCGCGGCTGGTCCTTCACGACGATCTGGACGTCGCTGCCAAGCAGCACCAGGAATCTCACGAGGCGATCGAGTGAGAAGCCGGTCAGCTTGCCGCGCCTAAGAGCTGAGACCTTCGGCTGGTCGACTTCGAGGACGGTGGCGGCTTCAGCCTGGGTGAGTTTCCGTCGCTCGATGATTGTCGTGATCTTGTAGGCCAGTTCCGCCTTCGCCGCCGCCTCTTCTGGTCGGGCATATCCGAGATCCGCGAAGACGTTGCCGCTGCCGACGACGTAGTCTTTCTTCGTGGCCATTTTCAGTGCTCCCGCTTCTGGTCCAACTCCGCAGCTCGTTTCAGCCGCTGTCGCACCAACTCGATGTCTGATTGCGGCGTCGCGATACCCTTCTTCGACTTCTTCCGGAAGACGTGAAGAACGTACACCCGCTCGGCGAACCGAACCGTGTACACGGCTCGGTACGTGTCGCCGCGATGGTCAGCGACGACTTCCAGCACGCCTGGCCCTAGTCCTTTGAGCGGTTTCGCGCCCGCGTACTTCTCACTGATCTGTGCCAAGTAAAGCGCGTAACCGACCTCGTCCTGAACGTCCTGCGGACACGCCCTGAGCGTCGCCCGCGTGTCGCCGAGCCAAACCACCGGCTTGGGCGATGGCTGCGTCAGTTAGACATTATATGCTAGATATAGCATATCACGCAAGACGAGTGCTGAAGGAAGTTCAAGGCTCCGGGGCGTCATGGGTGTCCGAGTTCGCTGCGGGCTCAACCTGCCGCAGGATCTTGAGATTCGGGACTGCTCCCAGCAGAAGGGCAGACACCTTCGCAAAGCTGTTCGCGGTACTCGGACGGGAGCCCCAATGAAGAACGTTGCGTGACTCTCGGACGACGTGCGACCAGTTTGCCACTTCGGCGAGCTGCGGTGGCCGAACGCCCGATGCTGCGCGGTTCGTGGCGGTCCTTCACCGGTGCCGATCGTCCCTGTCGGCTGCTGGCGAGCACGGCGGGAGCACACCGCCAGCTTCGATGGGCCCCCGTTCGCCTCACGCGCGCTTCACTTCGTCGGCTCGAGCCTGGCGATCGTAATCGTGTCGCCCTTCAGGTCGCCGGTCAGCCTCACGGCGGCGCCGGCGAACTGCGGGAGCGCCTTGAAGTCCTGGTTGGCGATCCTCAGCACCTTGCCTCCGGTCACGAACACGTACGCACTTCCCGCCTTCACGCACATCAACGTGCAGTCCCTGTCCGAGCCCTTCTTGCCGCGATCCGTCATCTTGTCGTGCGAGAGCCCGCACGCGGCGTCGCTGATCGTGCCGGTCCAGGTCTCGGCCGCCGAGAGGCCGCCGCCAAGCGAGAGCCACGCGGCCAGGGTCCCCACCGCCAGTGTCGTCCGCATCGTCTTCTTCCTCCCTCTCCTGTGCGCGCACGCCGTCAGGACATCCTGAAGGTGCGCCGCCATCAGCAGTGAGTGTCGCGAGAAGGGCGGACATTACACCCGCGGCGACCGCTCGGGAGACCGCTATGATGGGACGGGATGGAGCCGTCACTGCTGGCGCGGCTGCGTCGGCGCGATCCGGCCTCGCTGAAGGCGGTCGTCGATGACAATGCTCGGCGGCTCTACCGGGCGGCGCGCGGCATGGGATGCGGTCGCGACGAAGCCGACGATCTCGTGCAGGAGGTGTTCGTCACGTTCCTGAACGGGCTCGATCGCTTCGAGGGCCGCGCGGAAGTCCGCACGTGGCTGTTCGGCATCCTGCACCACAAGATCCAGGAGCGCCGCCGGATGCAGGCGCGTGAAGAGCTGCACGACTCGATCGATGAGATCTTCGAGTCTCGGTTCGATGCACGGGGGAATTGGACGCGGCCGCCGGTCGAACCCGATCGGGAGGCCGCTTCACGGGAGGCGGGAGCGGCAATTCGGGACTGCCTCGACGGCCTGTCTCCGCTGCAGCGCGCGGTGTTTCAGCTCCGGCAGGTCGAGGATCTGTCAGCCGCCGAGGTTGGTAAGATTCTGGGGCAGACGATCACACACGTAGGAGTGCTGCTGCACCGAGCGCGTACGAGACTGCGCGCGTGCCTGGACGGAAAGGGCTGGACGTCGATTCCATGATGACCTGCAAGGACGTCTCACTGCTCTTGTCCACCGGGCAGCTCGACGACGCGCCGCTCTCCCGGCGGCTGGCGGTTCGCCTGCACCTCGCGCTGTGCCGGCACTGCACCGCGTTTCGACGACAGCTCGAGCGGCTCGCGCGCGCGGCAAGGGCGGCCGGGCGCGAGTTCGACAGGGAACCTACATCTGATTTCGAGTCGAAGGTTGGGAAACGGCTGGAATCGGAAGGGTAGCGGCAGCAGTGGCGCGATTGCGCCACCGAATTGGGCCGTTTGGTGTATTGCCGCCGATTCGATCAACCGATCATGATTCCTCAGGGGCCTCCAGATGGCTCGGCGTGTGCGTCGGTTCTCTGGAAGGCCAGGAGACGCGTCACTCTTCTGCTGCCGGCCGCTGGCCGATGGGCAACAATTGGAGTATGGAATCGCAGAAGCGAAGGACCAATAGCTCGTTCGGGACGGCGCTCTGGGTGCTTCTGGCGGCGGCAATCCCGATCGTCGCGCGTGCGCAGCTCACAGACGTCGCGCAAACCACGCCTGGCGTGCCCGGCGGCGCCATCAACCGTACCCTCGAGCAGCAGATTGGCAGCGGCCGCGGCGATGACGCCACCGAAGGGTCGTCGCTCTATCTGATCGCACGCGACCCGGTTCGCGCCATTCGGCGCGGGCGCCAGGTCTTCCAGCGGAAGTTCACCGCCAGACAGGGGCTCGGCCCCAGAGTTACCGCCTCGTCGGCCGGGAACATCCGGGAGAACGCGGCCTATGGCGCGGGTCTGACCGACAGTTGCGCCGCCTGCCACGGCCGTCCACGCGGTTCGGCCGGTGTGGGCGGCAACGTCGCGACGCGGCCCGACAGCCGCGACGCGCCGCACCTGTTCGGGGCGGGGCTGGTGGAGCGGTTGGCCGACGAGATCACGGGCGAGCTCAGGAGCATTCGGACCAAGGCGACGCAGCAGGCCCGGCAGTCCGGCGCACCCGTGACACTCCCGCTCGTCGGGAAAGGCATCCAGTACGGCTCGATCCAGGGGCTGCCCGATGGCCGCGTCGTGACGACGGGGGTAGAGGGAGTGGACCCTGACCTTCGCGTGCGCCCCTTCTTCGCCCACGGGGGCGAGTATTCGCTGCGGGCGTTCGCCGTCGGCGCGTTCAAGGATGAAATGGGCCTCGAATCGCCCGATCCCGTGCTGTGCCAGGCGACCAACCCGGCCGGGTCGATCAGAACGGCGAGTCCCGCGGGGATGGTCTTCGACCGGGCGCTCGACTCCGTCAAGCGGCCGCCGTCGTGCGACGCCACCCATGATGGAGACGGGGACGGGGTTGCCAACGAGATCGACCCGGCGCTGCTGGACTACCTGGAGTTCTACCTGTTGAACTACTTCAGGCCGGCCGTCGCTGAAACAACCAGCCGCACCAACGCCGGGCTCGCCCTGATGCGCCGGATCGGCTGCACGAACTGCCATGTCCAGAACCTGACGATCGAACGTGACGCCCGAGTCGTCGACGTTGACACCAGGTTCGATCCCAGGCGGGGTATTCTCAACCGGCTGTTCGCCACGGCGACGCTCTTCGTCACGACCGTCGGCGACAACCAGCCGTTCCCGAAGATGCTCCCGTCAGGTGGCCGGTTCACCGTGGAGAACATCTTCACCGACTTCAAGCGTCACGATCTGGGGCCGGCGTTTCACGAGCGCCAGTATGACGGCACGATCGCCACCGCGTTCATGACCGAGCCGCTGTGGGGCGTCGCCAGCACGACGCCGTACGGCCACGATGGGCGCAGCATCAGCATTGAGGAGGCGACGCTCCGCCACGACGGTGAGGCGAGAGCCTCCAAGCAGGCGTTTGCCGCGCTCAGTGAGGACGACAGGCGGAAAGTGCTGGAACTGCTCGGCACGCTAGTACTCTTCCCCCCCGACGACACGGCTTCCAATCTGAACCCCGGCCGGCCGAATGCCACCAACTCGCACACGCCGTCCGAGTTCGGCAGCATCGATCTGGGAACGCTCTTCAAGACGCCTGGCGGACCCGAGTAGGCGCGGACCTCTTCAGCCGGTCACCACGTCTTCTCCGAGTCGCCGCAGCGGCCGTCGGCGGGCGGCGCCGATCGCTTCCGCCCTCATAAGACCCTTTGGATCAGTGACTTGCGTAGGGATACGTCCGTTCGCCGCGGCCGTAGCGGCGCCAGCGCTGGCAGCGGCGAAAGGAGTCCGCCGCGGATTGCGGTAGCGGACGTATAATCCGGGCAATTTTTCGGGCGCCGATTATCGCCCACCGGGCATCGGGAGAATCGACAGCCACACGACAGACGACTCCAGAGGAAGGCGCCGGCGAGAAGAGGGAGGAACAGATGAAACTCCGTTGGAGCGTGCCGTTGTTGATCGTAATGACGACTGTGGTCGGTCGGGCCCAAGCGCCGACTTCCACCAAGGTTATGACAGCGAGCGGTCCCGTGGTGATCACCGCGCTCGGGCATGCCAGTGTGCAGATCGAGCTGGGCGCGAAGGTCGTGCTCGTCGATCCCGTAAGCGGCCAGGCGGATCTGTCCCGTGCGAAGCCGGCAGACCTCATCCTCGTCACCGACATTCATCCAGACCATTTCGATCCGGCGGCGGTGGTGAAGCTCCGTAAGCCCAAGGCCCCGGTGGTCGTCCCGCCGGCCGTGGCGGAGACACAGAAGATCCCGGATGTCGTGGTGATGGGGAACCGGCTGATGCGCACCAACCAGGACGCGCTCGCCGGCATCACGGTCATCTCCGTGCCGGCGTACAACGTGCAGCGCGGGCCGGCGCCCGGGCAGCTCTACCATCCGCAGGGGCGAGGCCAGGGGTACGTCGTCGCCTTCAGCGACAAGCTGGTGGCGGTGCGCGAAGGGAAGGCCGCGCAGGTGTACGTCGCGGGCGACACCGAGTGCGTGCCTGCCATGGCGCAGTGGGTGAAGAACGTCGACGTGGCGCTCGTCCCGATGAACCTGCCGTACACGATGACACCGGCCGAGGCGGCGGAGTGCGTCAAGGGATTCCGGCCGAAGATTGCGATTCCGTACCACTACATGGGACAGAAGCCGGAGGAGTTCGCGGCGGCGCTCAAGGGGCAGCCGATCGAGGTGCGGCTGCTCAACTGGTATCCGACAGCGAAGTAGGAGTTCCCGAATGGTCGGCCGGTCGAAGCTGGTGATGGTCGTCGGCGTCGTCGCCGTGGGGCTGGCGAGCGTCTGGCTCGCGGCGCGGCTGCTCGAGGCGCAGGCTCCGGGCGGCGAGGCGTCTGCTCCCGGACGCTTCGCGCCCTACACGGCGCCGCGCACACCGGACGGCCGGCCGAACCTGAACGGCATCTGGCAGGCGCTCACCACGGCCTACTGGGATCTCGAGGCGCACGGCGCCGCGCAAGGCGCCTTTCCGCAGTTGCTCGGTGCGTGGGGCGCCGAACCGGGCGGCCAGAGCGTCGTCGAGGGCGGCGTCATTCCGTATCGTCCCGAGGCGCTCGCCCGGCGGCGCGCGAACTTCGACACCCGGACCACGGCCTCGGTTCCTGGCGACGGCACCGACCCGCCGCTCGGCGACCCCGAGCTGAAGTGCTGGATGCCGGGCGTGCCGCGCGCCATGTACCTGCCGTACCCGCTGCAGATCGTGCAGACGCCGGACGCGGTCCTGATGACGCACGAGTTCAACGGCACCTCGCGGATCGTGCGCATGAACGGGCCGGAAGAGTCGCCGGTCGACAACACCTTCTTCATGGGCTGGTCGCGCGGACGCTGGGACGGCGACACGCTCGTCATCGATGTCACGTCGCTCAACGAGCGGAACTGGCTCGACCGGGCGGGCAACTACTACAGCGCGACGGCGCACATCACGGAGCGGCTGACGGCGGTCAGTCCGTATCACATCTCGTACGAGGCGACGATCGAAGACCCGGCGGTGTTCACGCGTGCATGGAAGATCAGTTTTCCTCTGTACCGGCGCATGGAGCCGAACGTCCAGCTGATGGAGTTCAAGTGCCAGCCGTTCGTGGAGGAGCTGCTGTACGGACGGTTCACCAAGAAGGGCGGGCCCGACTCGCCCCGACGGAGGCAGCAATGAGCGGTCGACAGCGGGTGTCCCTCGCAGTCCTAGTGGCGGCGCTCGTGGTCGTCTCCGGGCTCGCCGCAACGGGGCGGCTGAGGTGGCTGCGGGACGGCGTCACGACGGAGCCGGCGGCGGGCGAGGCATGGACGCCGCCCCGGACGCCCTGGGGCGACCCGGACCTCCAGGGGATCTATAACTACGGCACCAGCACGCCGCTGCAGCGCCCACCGCACCTGGCCGACAAGCCGGTCCTTTCGGATGAAGAAGCGGCGCAGTTGCAGAAGGAGCTCGCCTACCGGCTGGACCGCGACCGGCGCGACGGCGGCCCGCAGGCCGACGTGTCGCGCTCGTACAACGACGTCTGGATGGACCCGGCGCGGATGCGCCTCACCTCCGACAAACGGACGTCGCTCATCGTCGATCCGCCGAACGGCCGGCTGCCGCCGCGGGTGCAGCGGACGCTCACGCCCGACGAGCAGCGGGCCCGGGCCGAGCAGGATCTGTCAACCCGGCGCTTCAACACCGGGTTCATGGAGAGCTACCGCGACATGGACGTCGGCAACCGCTGCATCATCCGGCGGCGGAACGAAGGGGGTGGCCACCCCTACATGCCGGCGATCTACAACAACATGGCTCAGATCTTCCAGGCGCCTGGCTACGTGGTCATCTACTCGGAGATGATCCACTTCTCGCGGATCATTCCGGTCGACGGCCGGCCGTTCCTGCCGGAGAACGTCGAAACGTGGCTCGGCGACCCGCGCGGGCGGTGGGAGGGAAACGCCCTCGTCGTCGAGACGCGCAATTTCCTCTCGTCGGCCGAGGTGGGCCGCACCGGCGTCGTCTACGGGAACGCGAATCCGAAGACGTACCGCATCGTCGAGCGCTTCACCCGTGTGGCGCCCGACCGGCTGCACTACGAAGTGACGATGTCGGATCCCGAGACGTGGACACAACCGTTCACGATTCTCGTGCCATGGAATCTCACCGACGAGCAGATCTACGAGTACCAGTGCCAGGAGACCAACTACGACATGTACCACTGGCTGCATGGCGCCCGCGAGCGGGAACGGCGGGGCGAGCGGTTCGATCCGAACGCCCCCGACGCCCGCGCGGGCGACGGGGAAGGCTGACGTCGTCTCCGGCGTCGGTGTGATGTGTCCGGTTTCAGCCGGACACTGGAGAGACCTGGAGGGTAGTCCCGATGCGCATCAGAGTAGTTCTCATCGCCGCCTGTAGCGTGCTCGTGACCGCAGCGGCGCCGACATGGGCCCATCACTCGTTTGCCTCGGAGTTCGACGCCAGGAAGCCGGTGAAGTTCCGAGCCACCGTCACGAAGATGGAGTGGATCAATCCCCACTCCTGGATGCACATCGAGGTGAAGAAGCCCGACGGCACCGCCGAGAGCTGGATGATCGAGGCGGGGTCGCCCAACAGCCTGTTCAGACGGGGCATCAACAAGAACACGGTCAAGCCCGGGATGGAGGTCATCGTCGACGGCTATCAGGCCCGGGACGGATCGCGGCGGGCCAACGGACGCGACGTGACGCTCCCCGACGGGCGCAGGCTGTTCTTCGGCACGTCGAGCGCGGACGCGCCTGGGGTGGATTCGAAGTAGGACGGGTGCTGCGCCCTTCGACGGCGCTCGGGGTGTTCCGAGTGGCGTCGAGGGACGGAGTGGACCCGCCGGAGGAGGATTCAATGTGCGCGCAGTGGTGGTCAGTGAAGTACGTGGTCGCGGTGATGGCGGTCGTCGTGCTGGCCGCCGGCTGCAGCAACGGCAACGGGAACGGCACTGGAGCTGCGCCCGCGGCGCCGGCGCCGGCGCAGGAGCGGGGCGGACAGGACGAGTTCGGCCCCTACGACCTGGTGGAGAACTGGCCGCAGCCCCTGGCCGACGGTCCCGACGGCGTGAAGCACGAGGGGTGGACGTGGGGATCGACCGGCGCCGTGTGGGCGGAAACGCCGGATCGCATCTGGATCGCCCAGCGCGGTGAGCTGCCGCTGCCGAAGGGCGCCAAGCCGTGGACGCCCTACGGGATGCTGAATCCCTCGCGCGGCAACGCCACGGGCAACGGCGACGGGCTCAGCGCGACGTGCGAAGCGGTGGAGAAGCGCGGCTGGGAGCGCCGCTGGCACCACTCGGTGTTCGTCGTGGACCGCGACGGCAAAGTCGTGCAGGAGTGGCCGCACCTCGAGAAGATGTTCGCCGAAGACCGCTGCGGCCGCGGTCCGCACAAGATCAAGATGAGCCCGTACGACGCGGAGAAGCACGTCTGGATCATCGACGACCAGCAGCACGTCATCTGGAAGTTCACCTATGACGGCAAGCTCGTGCTGACGCTCGGCACGCTCGGCAAGCGCGGACGCGACAGCGGGAAGCTCTTCGACCGGCCGACCGACATCGACTGGCTGCCCGATGGGACGTTCTTCATCAGCGACGGCTACGGCGGGACGCGCGTGGCCAAGTTCGACAAGGACGGCACGTTCCTGACCGACTGGGGCACGGCGCCGAAGGATCCGAACAACCCGGGGCCCAACGAGTTTGACACCGTCCACAGCATCGCCATCAGCAAGGACCGGCGGCTGTTCGTCGTCGATCGCGGCCACCGCCGGTTCCAGGTCTTCGACGAGAACGGCAAGTTCCTCGACATGTTCTCGACCGGCCGGTACTCGTCGCCCTACTATCACTTCATCTCCACCGATCAGTACGTGTGGGTGGGTGATGGCGGCACGAACCGGATGCTCAAGTACGACCTGAACGGGAACTATCTGTACGGGTGGGGAGGCCGCGGCGGACAGCCGGGCCTGTTCAACGGCCCGCATCAGATCTCGACCGATCAGGACGGGAACCTGTACGTCGCCGAAGTCTTCAACGGGCGCGTGCAGAAGTTCCGGCCCAAGCCGAACGCCGACCCGGCCAGGATCGTGGGCCAGGAGGCGCGGTTCACCGCCGGAACCAACTGAACGAACGACCGGCGGTCGCACGTGCGCGTGGGCGCGCACGTGCGACGACTCTTCAACCGAAATCCAGGGCAAGTCGTCGGAGGCGCACCTTGATGGAACTGCTGCGAGCGGCTATGTAGCCAGGTCTTCCAGGTCAAGGCGGGAGACGCGGGTTCCTCGGCCGCAAGGAGGCATGATGGCCCAACTCGTCGCGCGTCTCGTCGTCGTCGTCGTGTCCTGTGTGTTGTTCCTGCCGTCGCTCGCATCGGCCCAGGCCGAGACTGGCAATATCGCCGGGGTCGTGCGCGATCCCTCGGGGGCCGTCCTCCCGGGCGTCACAGTGGAGGCGGCCAGTCCCGCCCTGATCGAAAAGGTCCGCGTGGTGGTCACCGACAGCCAGGGCCTGTACCGGATCGTCGATCTTCGACCCGGCGTCTATACCGTCACCTTCACGCTGCCGGGGTTCAGCACGTTCAGACGAGAAGGCATCGAGCTGACGACGACGTTTACCGCGACGGTCAACGCCGAGATGCAGGTGGGGAACGTCGAGGAAACGATCACCGTATCCGGGGTCGCTCCGGTCGTCGACGTGCAGAACGTCGGGCAGCAGACGACGCTGACGAAGGAGACCCTGGACGCGATTCCCACGAGCCAGCGGCCGTCGCAGCTCGTCAGCCTCATCCTGGGCGCCGATACCGGCGGCGCGAACTTCCACGACGTGGGCGGCGTCGGCACCGACCGGGGGTTCTTCGGCGTCCACGGCCAGCGCGCCGAGGATATGACGTTCAACTTCGGCGGCATGGACAGCCGCGTCTTCAGCGGAGGCGGCTTCCAGTACAACTCGCACACCTTCCAGGAAGTCGTCGTCGAGACCGCCGCGGGCAACGCCGAGTCGACCACCGGCGGTGTGCAGATCAACGTCATTCCGCGCGACGGAGGCAACATCTTCTCCGGCAGCATGAGCGCGGAGTTCACCGGGCCGAAGCTGACGAGCGACAACGTCGACGACGATCTCCGTCGTCGTGGCCTGAGGTCGGCGCCGTCGGTCAGGGAGTACTACGACGTCGGCGGCGGGATCGGCGGCCCGATCCGGCGCGACAAGCTGTGGTTCTTTGCCTCCGCCCGCTGGGAAGATCGGTCCCAATATCAGGTGGGCAACTACTACAACAAGCTGCAAGGGACGCTCTTCTACGAGCCGGACCTCAGCCGGCCCGCCTACGACCGTACGTTCTCGAAGGATGTTGGTCTTCGCCTGACCTGGCAGTCGGCGCAGCGGCACAAGATCGCTGGCTCGTATACCGTCCACCCGTCCTGCCAGTGTACCTTCGCGATTCTGGAGCAGGTGAGCCCGCTGTTTGCGCCCGAGGCGACGGCGGAGCACCATTACGACCCACAGAGCCTCGGTGTGCTGAGCTACACCTATCCGGCCAGCAACCGCGTCCTGTTCGAGTTCGACTCGTCCAGGAGCCAGTACTTCCGGAATCAGACGCGGCAGCCAGAGACCGGGTTCGACGCCATCTCCGTGACGGATCAGGCACTGAACCTCATCTACGGCTCGCGCCGGACCGGCTACCAGACGCTGCACGACACCCGCTGGCACGAGCGGTTCGCCATGTCGTTCGTCACCGGCACCCACAACTTCAAGGTGGGCGTCGACCTGAACCAGTTCAGGCAGGGGCGCGAGGAGTACAACAACGCCGACATGGTGAACCAGGCGATCTCGTACGTGTTCCGCGACCGCGTCCCGAACTCGGTCCGGATCCACACGGGACCGTGGGGGCCGTACCAGGAGGCGCATGAGAACGCGGTGTACGCCAACGAACAGTGGACCATCCGGAGGCTCACGCTGAACGTGGGTCTGCGCTACGCGGTGTACGATGCCACCGTTCCGGCAATCCACCTGCCGGCCGGTCCATACGTGCCGGAGCGGGACCTGCCGGAGGTGAAGCACTCGCCGAACTGGCAGAACCTGAGCCCGCGCCTCGGCGCCGCGTACGACCTGTTCGGCACCGGGCGGACGGCGCTCAAGGTGGCGCTCGGCCGCTATCCGTTTCGCAACACCGGCGTCGCGGTCAATCTCCCGGTCGCCAACATGTCCCAGTTCACCGACCGGAGCTGGAACGACGCGAACCGGAATTACGTTCCGGACTGCAACCTGCTGAACCCGCTGGCCAACGGCGAGTGCGGCGCCTGGAGCGACCGGACGTTTGGGGGCACGAGGCCGAGTGTCCGCTTCGCCGACGACGCGCGGGAGGGCTTCAACCTGCAGAACTACAACTGGCAGGGGTCGGTGCAGGTGCAGCACGAGGTGCGGCAGAACCTCGGGGTCAACGTCGGCTACTTCCGCACGTGGTACGGCGGCTTCCAGTTGATCGACAACGAGCTGGTCACGCCGGCCGACTTCGACCCGTTCTGCATCACGGCGCCGACCGACAGCCGGCTGCCGTCCAGCGTGAGCGGCAACCGCTTCTGCGATTTGTACGACATCAAGCCGGCCAGGTTCGGGCAGGTCAGCAACGTGCGCACGCAGGCGAGCAACTACGGCGACATCAGCGAGTTCTTCGACGGCGTCGACATCGCCGTGAACGGGCGGCTGTGGCAGCGCGCCAGCCTCCAGGGCGGCGTCTCGATCGGTCGCACGGTGACCGATTTCTGTCTGACCGTCGATTCGCCGGGCGCGGGCACGAACGCGCCGGGGTCGCTCATGGCGGGAACGCCTGAACAAGGAGGCGGGCTGGGGACCAACTCGCGAGACACGCGGCCGGGGTTCTGCCGGGTGAGCCGGCCGTGGGGGAGCTCGACGCAGGTGAAGCTCCAGGCCGTCTATCCGCTGCCGTGGGACTTCCAGGCGAGCGCGATCTACCAGAACATCCCGGGGTTCCCAATCCGGGCGACCTACGTGGCGAGCAACGCCGAAATCGCGCCGTCGCTCGGCCGGAACCTGGCGGCGTGCCCCGCCCCGACGGGCGCGTGCAACCAGAACGTGACCTTCGATCTGATCCCGAACAATGCGATCTATGGCGAGCGGATCAAGCAGATCGATCTGCGCTTCAGCCGTTTCATCAATCTGGGCGGGAGCAGCCGCGTTCAGGCGAACTTCGACGTCTACAACGTGCTGAACGAGAACACGGTGCTGAACGAGAACACCCGCTACGGCCCGACGTGGCGGAACGCGATCCAGATCATGGGCGGACGCGTGATCAAGATCGGGGCGCAGTTGACGTTCTGAAGCTGGCTGGTAGCTGGTAGCCGGTAGGCGGTAGCTGGTAGGCGGTAGCTGGTAGGCGGTGGCCCTTTGAACGTGGCCACCGCCACCGGCTACCTACCGGCTACCACCTGAGGGAGGGCATGTGCCGACGCGCAGAGAGTTCCTCGGAAACGTAGCCGGGGCGACGTTGGGTCTCGGGATGCTGCAGACTCCGGCGCCCTCCCGCCGCCGCGTGACGATTGCCGGGCGCCGCGCCACCGTGATCGACGTGCACGCGCACACCTTCGTGCCGGAGGTGTGGGAACTCGTGCGCAACACTCCGCTCGCCGCCGCGGCGAAGAACAACCTGACGGGGCCGATCGCCCTTGGCCCGGGGATGGCGGCCCGCCTGGCCTACATGGACAAGGAGGGGATCGACTACCAGGCGATCAACGTGAACGCCTGGGGCTACTCGGCGGCCCGCGCCCTCGCCACCGATCTGATTCAGCTGCAGAACGAGAAGATCGCGGAAGCGGTGGCGACGCACCCGGATCGCTTCGTCGGGATGGCCACGGCCGCATTGCAGCACCCCGACCTGGCGGCCGAGCAGCTCGACGTCGCCGTGAAGAAGCTGGGGATGCGCGGCGCGGCCATCGGCGGGAGCGTCGAGGGGCAGGAGCTCTCGGATCGGAGGTTCGATCCATTCTGGGCGAAGGCGGAGGAGCTCGGCGTGATGCTTTTCATGCATCCGCAGCAGGCACCAGGGACGACCGAGAACCCGCGCTTCCAGGGGAAGGGAGGTCTCGGCAACACGATCGGCAATCCGCTCGAGACCACGGTGTTCCTCTCGCACCTGATCTTCGAAGGCACGCTCGACCGGTTTCCCGGCCTGCGCATCTGCGCGGCACACGGCGGCGGCTATCTGCCCTCGTACCTCGGGCGCTCGGACGCCCGGTGCCGCCGCGGTCCAGGCGGGGACTGTCCCAGCAAGGCGCCCAGCGAGTATTTCCGCAGAGAGCTGTTCGTCGACTCGATGGTGTTTCACCCGGACGGCCTGCGCCATGTGGTCGCGGAAGTCGGCGTCGGACAGATCGTCTACGGCACCGACTATCCGTTCGACTGGCCCGTGGGAATCGATTTCATCCTGGACGCGCCGTTCTTGAGCGAAGCGGACAAGGGCGCCATCCTCGGCGGCAACCTGACGAAGGCGCTTCGCATCGCGGCCTGAACGGCTCCGGGTTCCTCTTGCCGGTTGGCAGTCGGTCGCGCGTAGCTGGTAGTATTCCGTGGCTACCGGCTACCGGCTACCGGCTACCGGCAACCAGCTACCAGCTACGGGCTGTCATCTGAGTGGGAGCGCATATGCCTGATCGTAGAGAGTTCATGAGGAATGTCGCGGGCGCCGCGGCAGGTGTCTTTGTCGGAGGGAACGGGCTCGCCGGCGCGGGCCAGGCGCCGGCCGGCGGCCGGCGCCGGGTCACGCTCGGCGGCCGTCGTATCACGGTCGTGGACATGCACGCGCATCACTTCATTCCCGACGTCATCGACATCGTGCGAGGCACGCCGCTCGAGGCCGAGTTCAAGAGCCAGGCGGCGACCAAGGATCGATATCCCGGACCGCACTGGCTGCAGTACATGGACCGCGAGGGCATCGACATCACGGCCCTCAACATGAATCCATGGTGGTACGCGGCGGACCGCGACCTGGCTCGCCGGATCTGCGATTTCCAGAACGAGAAGACGGCGGAATGGGTCAAGCGCAACCCGGACCGGTTCGTGGGAATGGCGACCTGCGCCCTGCAGCATCCGGACCTGGCCGCCGAGCAGCTCGAGTACGGCGTGAAGAAGCTCGGTTTCCGCGGCGCCCCGATCGGCGGCAGCGTCGAGGGGATGGAGCTGTCGGACCGGAAGTTCGACCCGTTCTGGGCCAAGGTGCAGGAGCTCGACGTGGTGCTCTTCACGCATCCGCAGGCGGCGCCGGGGACGACGCAGAACCCCCGCTTCCAAGGGAAGGGGGGCCTCGGCAACACGATTGGCAACCCGCTCGAGACGACCACCTTGCTGTCGCACCTGATCTTCGAAGGGACGCTCGATCGCTTCCCGGGCCTGAAGATCTGCGCGGCCCACGCGGGCGGCTATCTCGCGTCTTACAGCGGGCGGTCCGATGCCGCGTGCGGCCGAGGCGGCAGCGTGGGTGAGGAGTGCCGGGCGCTCAAGCGGAAGCCGAGTGAGTATTTCCGCACGCAGCTCTACGTCGACTCGATGGTGTTCCGGGAGAACGGCCTGCGCCATCTCGTGAACGAGGTCGGCATCGACCACATCGTCTACGGCACCGACTATCCGTTCGACTGGCCGGTCGGAATCGATTTCATCCTGAAGGCATCGTTCCTGAGCGACGGCGACAAGGAGAAGATCCTCGGCGGAAACCTGATCAAGCTGCTGAAGATCAGGACCTGAGGCGTTGGGCTCTGTCCTTGGGCTGGAGGCGTAGGGCCGCGGGCTTTGGGCCACGGGCACCGGTCGGTCCATGACCCAACGCCTGCAGCCCAACGCCTACGGTCTTTTCGCGTACGTCAGCGTCGCGTTCGTGGACGGCCCGGGCTGCTCGGTGGCGCGCACGATCGTCAGCGTGTTGCCGCTGAGGCTCAGAATGTCGCGCATCTGGTTCAGGGCCGTATTCCACGTGTAGAGCACCAGCCGGCTCCCGTCCCAGCTCGCCTTCGTCCGCCATTTCACGATCGCCGTATTGCCAGACTGGCTGCTCGACGGGGCGTCCCAGATGGTGTCGCCGCCGTCGAGCCTGAAGACCACCTTCATCGGCTGTTTTCCGAACTGGCCGGCCTCGATGGCGATCTCCGTCGCGCTCTGCGTGATGACGATCGTCGGCGAGGGGACGCCCCAGCCGTTTGAGCCGGGGTAATTCGGCGGCACGCTCGAGGCGTGTGTCCAGGTGCCGGAGAAGTTCGGGCGGCCCTGCGCCGAGGCGGCGGCGCCAAGCGCGGCCGGCAAGAGCAGCATGAGCGCAATTGTCTTCGTCATCGCCTGCCTCTCCTGCTCAGTTGCCCGCCGATCCCGACATCGGCAGAAGCGATCGGCCGCGCACCAGGTGCGTCGGGTCGGCGCCAGGCCTCGGGCGGTACTTCTGCGTGCGGCCGCCGAAGACTTCCGCGATGAAGAGATTCCCTTCCTGATCCGCGGAAATCTGGTGCATGGCCCAGGTGTATCCGGGGCGCGTCCCGAACTGGCCGAAGGAGTACTCCACGTGGCCGGTGAGATCGAACTTGACGATCCGGTCGCTGATGCTGTCGACGGCCCAGACGTGCTCGTCGGCGCTCATCATCATGCTGTGCGGCGCGATGCCCGGCCACTCGTCCAGGAAGGTGCCGTTGACGTCGAACACCTGGATCCGCCGGTTGCCGCGATCCGACACGAAGACGCGCGGCGGCGATCCGCCGACCGCGATGCCGTGCGGCGTGTTGAACTGACCCGGACCGGTGCCGCGCGACCCCCACTTGAGGAGCGGCTTTCCGTCCTTGTTGAACTTCACCACGCGGGTGTTGCCGTAGCCGTCGGCCACGAAGAAGGTGCCGTCGGGCAGCCAGTCGATCATCGTGGGCCGCCGAAGGCGCGTGAGGTCGTCGTTGTCGCCGAACTCATCCAGGACGCCGAGCGTCTGCACGAGGCGTGTGCCGTCGTGGGTGAACTTGTAGATCACGTGGCGCATGTCGTCGACGACCCAGACGTGGCGCTCGGGGTCGTACGGACTGATGTAGACCTGGTGCGGTCCCCGCCCCCACTCGAAGAGCGTGTCCCACTGGTTCCACGCCTCGATCAGCCGTCCGTTGCCGTCGACCACCACGATGCAGTTGACCATGTTGGCGATCGGTACGGTGGCCGCCTGCTGGTTGAAGAAGCCCCAGTTGCCGGGGAAGTTCGGCGGAACCGTGTCGGGCAGCTTCAGCTCACCGCGATTGGCCAGGTAGATGCGATTGGGAGACTCGGCGAAGACGCCGCCCTGGGAGCCCCAGATGTGCCCGGGCTTCGGGTACGGGTGGGCCCACGCGGGCCACTTCGGATCGGGCACCTCGTACGGGCCGGTGATGTCGCCCACGCCACCTTTGGCGGATTGCTGCAGCGCAGCCGCCGGCAAGAGGCTGGAGCCGAACAGGACGACCACCGAGGCGACGAGCGAAAGGGGTACCCTGCGCATCTGGACATCCTTTCTACTTCGGGAGGCCGCAGTCTAGCCTGCCGCCGACCCCGGCGCAACCGCACGAGAGCGGCCCTTGCGGACAGGCGTAGAATTGGCGCCAGTCATGGAGGCGAAGGGCGTGATGAAACAGAAGATCATCGGGGTCGCGCTGCTCGTGGCGGTTGTGTCGGCCGAGCAAGCCGGCGCGCAGGAGGCCGGGGCGGTCATCGACGCGGCGACGAAGGCGATGGGGACGGCCGGGCTCCAATCCATTCAGTATTCCGGCGCCGGATCCGTCTTCATGCTGGGCCAGAATCCGCGGCCGGAGGCGCCGTGGCCGCGCTTCCGCGTCATCAAGTACGACGCCAGCGTTCGCTACGACGTGCCCGGGCTCCGGGAGGAACTCGTCCGCATCGACGACGAGAACCCGCCGCGTGGCGGAGGCGCGGGCGGGTTCGTTCCGGCGACGGGTCAGGGAGGGATGCGGCCGATCCTCGGGGAGCAGAGGATCGTGCGGCAAGCGACGCCGCGCACCGAGGTCGGGCAGTTGCAGATCTGGATGACTCCCCACGGGTTCCTCAAGGCCGCGGCGGCCAACAAGGCGACGCTTGCGCAAGCCGGAGGGCGGCGCGCGCTGACGTTCACCGCACTCGGGAAATACACGGTCACCGGCACGCTCACCGACCAGAACCTCGTCGAGCGCGTCGAGACGCGCATCGACAATCCGTTGCTCGGCGACATGGTCGTCGAGTCGGCGTATTCGGAGTACCGCGACGTGGGCGGCGTGAAGTTCCCGGGCCGGATCGTCGATCGGCTGGGCGGCCACCCGACGCTAGACATCACCGTCGGCAGCGTGCGGCCGAACGGCGCGGCCACGCTCGAGATCGCCGCCGCTCCGCCGGCGGGCGAGGGGGGCGGCGCGCTCAAGGCCACGTCCGAGCGGCTGGGCAGCGGCGTCTGGGTGATCACGGCCGGTCTCAACAGCGTGCTCGTCGAGTTCACCGACCACCTGGTCGTCGTCGAGGCGCTCGGCAACGATGCCCGCTCGCACGCGGTGATCGCCGAAGTGAAGCGGCTCGTGCCGAACAAGCCGCTCCGGTACCTCGTGAACACGCACGCGCATTTCGATCACTCCGGCGGCGTACGCGCCTTCGCCGCTGAGGGGGCGACGATTCTCACGCACGAGGTCAACAAGCCGTTCTTCGAGAAGGTCCTGACGCTGCCGCACCGGATCAATCCGGACAGCCTGTCGAAGTCGCCCCGCAAGGCGGCGGTGGAAGGCGTCGGCGCGCGGCGGGTGCTGACCGATGGAACTCAAACGCTCGAGTTGCACCACATCCGAGGCAACCTGCACAACGACGGGCTGTTGGTAGCGTACCTGCCCCGCGAGCGGGTTCTCGTCCAGGCCGACGCGTTCCACCCCCGACCGGGCGCCAAGCCGTATCCGACGCCGCCGCAGTTCACGGTGAACTTCGTCGAGAACATCGAGCGATTGAAGCTCGACGTGGCGCGGGTGCTGCACATTCACGGCGGCAACGACCCGATGGCGGTCGTCGCGAAGGCGGCGGGCCGGCCATGAGGGGCGCGGAATTACTTGACGGTGGGCGAAACGGAGTGCTATAGAGGCGCGTCTGCTGGAAAGGGCACCGTCGGATACCTATCGCGGGCACTAGCGGCGTTACATCGGGGTGTCTCTCGTCATCATAGGAGGGTAGCCCATGGGATCGCGTTCCGCGTGGATCGTCGTCGTCGCCGTCTGGTCCTTGTCCTTCGCGCCTGCATCAGGGTGGGCGCAGGTTGCCGACACCGCGTCCATCGCCGGAGTGGTGCGGGATGCGTCCGGCGGCGTGCTGCCGGGCGTCACCGTGGAAGCGGCCAGTCCAGTCCTCATCGACAAGGTCCGCACGACCGTCACTGACGGCCAGGGCCTCTACCGGATTGTCGACCTCCGTCCGGGTACGTATCTGGTCACGTTCAGTCTGCCGGGCTTCAGCACGCTGCGGCGCGACGGGCTCGTTCTGACGACCGGCTTCACCGCCGCCGTCAACGCGGAGCTCAGGGTCGGCGCGGTCGAAGAGACGATCACCGTCACCGGGGAGACGCCCGTCGTGGACATCTCGAACGTGCGGCAGCAGACGACGCTCGAGCGAGCCACGCTGGATGCGCTGCCGACCACGGGCCGGCTGGCGATGTACGCGCAGATCATTCCCGGCGCGACCTACGGCAATTCCGCCTGGCAAAGCGTCGGTGGGCTCGACGAGCGCGGCAACGCGTTCGGGATCCACGGCAGCCGCTTCGACGACAACGCTCCCGTCGTGGACGGAATCGTCCAGCGACTGCAGGGGGGCGCGATCTTCGTCTTCAACAACCTGACGTTCCAGGAGGTCGTCGTCGAGACGGGCGGCCTCTCGGCCGAACGGGCGACCGGCGGCGTGCAGATGAACATCGTGCCGAAAGACGGCGGCAACACGTTCTCCGGCAGCTTCAGCACCTCGCACAGCAGCCCGGATCTGCAGGCCAGCAACCTGAGCGACGAGCTGCGCGCCCGCGGGCTCCGCTTCGCGTCGTCACTCAAACAGCACTACGACACAGGCGGCGCCGTCGGCGGCCCGATCGTCCGCGACCGACTCTGGTTCTACGGCGCTTACCGGTTCGGCGCGAACCAGCAGTATCAGCAGGGAAACTATTTCAACAAGCTCCAGAACGTGAACGTCAGCACCGATCCGGTCTATCGGGTGACGTTCTACGAACCGGATCTGAGTCGCCCGGGGTTCACCGACGACTACTACCGCGACTACAGCCTGCGAACGACGTGGCAGGCGGCAGCGAAGCACAAGATCGTCGCTTCGTTCCAGGTGCAGCCCAACTGCAGCTGCTTCTGGCCGCTGCTGGAGCTCGGGCCGCAGCAGGGCGTGCAGGGGACGCCGGAAGCCGTCGGCGCGCACAACTACAAGGTGAATTACCTGCCGCTCGTCTCCTGGACGTACCCCGCGACCGACCGGATGCTCTTCGAGGCGGGCGCCTCGGCGAACGTGTTCGACAACAACACGCTGCGGACGGACCCGAGCGTGGGGCTCGACACGATCGCGATTACCGAGCTCTCGGGGAACTTCCGCTACGGGTCGCGCGCGCTCGGGCTCTCCCACGCCCAGGGCTACCGGGTACAGCACAACCGGCAGTACCGCCAGCGGGTGTCGATGTCCTACATCACCGGGGCGCACGCCTTCAAGGTGGGCGGCGACTTCAATGAGTATTCCGAAGGCAGCCCCGGCAAGGCGAACGACTGGAACCAGATCAACGGCGCGCGGTCGTACACCTTCCGCGACCGCATCCCGCAGCAGGTGACGATCTACGCGGTGCCGTTCGAGGCGCTCTGGCGCGCCCGGGACCTGGCGGCCTACGTGCAGGACCAGTGGACGATCCGGAAGCTGACGCTGAACATGGGTGTCCGTTTCAACGTCTTCAACGGCTCGGCGCCGGCGACCGACATGCCGGCGGGCCCGTTCGTGTCGGCGCGGAGCTTCCCCGAGAGGCACGATTCGCCGAACTGGTCCAACGTGAATCCCCGGCTGGGCGCGGCCTACGATCTGTTCGGCAACGGGAAGACCGCGGTCAAGGTGTCGCTGGGGCGATATACCCGGTACCAGGTCACCCTCAACGCGATCGACCCACCGGCGAACAACCAGGCGCCGAGCACGACCCGAACCTGGACCGATGCGAACCGGAACTACGTGCCGGACTGCGACCTCCGGAATTCGGTTGCCAACGGCGAATGCGGACCATGGTCCAATCTGAACTTCGGGCGGATCGTGGGCGGTAACCGGCGTCGCGCCGACGACGCACGGGAAGGGTGGAACGGGCAGGAGTACAACTGGCAGGCGTCGGCGGGGGTGCAGCACGAGCTCGGCCCGAACGTCGCGCTCAACGTCAGCTACTTCCGCACCTGGTACGGTGGGCTGCTCGTGACCGACAACATGGCAGTCACGGCCGCCGACTACGATCCGTTCTGCGTAACGGCGCCGAGGGATCCTCGGCTCCCCGGCGGTGGCGGCAACGAGATCTGCGGTCTCTACGACGTCAAGCCGGCGGCGTTCGGACGGGTCGACAACGTCATTACGCAGTCGTCGAACTACGGCGACCAGACCGAGATCTACGACGGCGTCGACGTCACGTTGCAGGCACGATTCGGGAGCGGCGCACAGATCGGCGGCGGCCTGAGCGCCGGGCGCACCGTCAGCGACACGTGTGCACTGAACGCGCTCCCGCAGGTGGGGGTGAACACGATGTTCGGTGTTGACGTGGCGGCCAACGCGCCCATCGTGCCGCGAACCGGCGCGTTCTGCGACACCGACCGTCCGGCGACGCAGGTGAAGGTGCTGGCCATCTATCCGCTGCCGTGGGACTTCCAGGTGAGCGCCACCTACCAGAACATCCCCGGCATTCCGGTCACGGCGAGCCGGGCGTTCACCAACGCGGAGATCCGGCCGTCGCTCGGCCGCGACCTCGGGCAGTGTCGCGGCGCCGCGACCTGCACGGCCAACGTGCTGGTGGACATGATCCCTCAGGGCGCCGAGTTCGAGGATCGCCTCCAACAGGTCGATGTGCGATTTACCCGGGCGTTCCGCGCGGCGCGGGCACGGATCCGCGCCAACGCCGACTTCTACAACCTCTTCAACGCGGGCGACGTGCTGAACATGACGACACGGTACGCCGGCGCGACCGGCGGGCAGTGGCTGCAGCCGATCCAGATTCTGGGCGGCCGCATGTTCAAGTTCAGCGCCCAGCTCGACTTCTGATCGGACTTGGAGCGACTGATTGCAGAGAAGGTGGACGGGCGCGGCGGCGGTGGTCGCCGCCGCGCGCCTCTGGTCGCGATGGCGCCTGCGGCGCGTGTCCTCTCCGGGAAACGCCGCAGGCACAGCGACTTGCCGTGTCTGTTCGCTCGGGGCCGATCCGCGGTAAGGACCGTTCCGTTCTCGTCGTCATTCCCTTGACGCCAGCCTCCTGGAATGCTATTAAACCGAGCACCCAACTGAAGAGATCCTGAAATCGTCTGCGACGGGCTCCAGGGAGGTCTGAGAGGTCAACATGCAGGTGCGCGTTTTCGGGTTATTGGCGGCAATCTTCGTGGCGGTCTTCGCGATCTGGGTTGGCATGGCCGCGGCGCAGGCGCCCTCCGGCACGAGAACGTTCGATCCGACGACCACGAGTACCGACGCGGCCATCAAGGCGGCGGCCGACGCCGCCCGCGCGACCGCCGCGGCGCGGGCGAGCTGGAAGGCGCCCAGGACGTCGTGGGGCGATCCCGACCTGCGCGGCTACTGGCTGAGCCTCAGCTACACGCCGCTCGAGCGCCCGGTGGAACTCGGCGACAAGGCGTTCTACACGGAGGAGGAGGCGCTCGCTGCGTTCAAGCAGGCGGTGGAGGCCGACGCCGAGGTCGATCCGCGCGAGGTGCACTACGACTGGAAGGAATACGGGATGGACGCGTGGCAGAGCCCTGTCCGCCCGAATCTGCGCACCGGCCTCATCATCGATCCGCCGAACGGACGCATCCCGCCGTTGACGCCGGACGGACAGAAGCGGGTGGGGGCGGCGCGGCGCGGGCCGTTCGTGCTGAGCCGCGGGCTCTACGAGCGCTGCATCACGAGCAATCAGGGGCCGCCGCGCGTTCCGGGGAATCACGACGCGGAGTCGCAGATCTTCCAGTCGCCCGGCTACCTCATCTTCGTCATGCAGTCGAACAGCGACGTGCGCATCGTACCGCTCGACGGCCGGCCGCATCTGCCGTCGGCCGTACGGCACTGGCTGGGCGACTCCCGCGGCCGCTGGGACGGGGAGACGCTGGTCATTGAGACGACCAACTTCCATCCGCAGCGCGAATGGCGCGGCGCGGCGGAGAATTTCCATCTGGTCGAGCGGCTGCGGCTGGTCGACGAGAAGACGATCGAATACACGTTCACGGTGACCGATCCGACGACCTGGACCCGGTCGTGGACGGCGGAAGTGCCGTGGCCGCGGATCGAGCCGGGGTTGTTCGAGTTTGCGTGTCACGAGCAGAATTACGGCCTGATCAACGTGGTGCGGGGCGCCCAGATCAGGGCGCGCGAAGCGGCCGCTCGGGGCGGGCGCCCGGCGCGGGCGGTACGGCGGACGGACGAATAGCGGACGAAGAGCAAGGTGCACGCTAAAGGCGTGCACGACTCGTATCGGCGGACGGCTTTCATTCATTTCGGTTGCTTCTTGTGCCTCAGGGGGAGGGAGCCCATGGGTCGGTCGCGCATCGCGTTGGTCCTCATTCTGGCGTCTCTTGGTCTACTGCCGTCTGTGGTGTGGGCGCAGGGCAGCATTACGGGCACCGTCCGTGACAGCTCCGGGGCGGTCCTGCCCGGCGTCACGGTCGAAGCGGCGAGTCCGGCGCTCATCGAAAAGGTGCGCAGCGGCGTAACCGACGGTCAGGGCGTGTACCGGATCGTCGATCTGCGTCCCGGGCCGTATACCGTCACCTTCACACTTCAGGGGTTCAACACGTTCCGCCGAACCGGCATCGAGTTGCGCGCCGAGTTCACGGCGACCGTGGACGCCGAGCTGATGCTCGGCACGGTGGAGGAGACGATCACCGTGTCCGGCGAGGCGCCGCTCGTCGACACCCGCAGCGCCCGGGCGCAGACGCAATACGCCGCCGAGACGCTGCAGGCCCTGCCGGGGACGGGGCGCCTCTCGACGCTGATTTCGGTGCTGCCCGGCGCGGTGCTGAACAACGAAGGGGACCGCGCCTCCGGCAACCTGAGCGACCGGTCGCAGACCCGCTTCGCGATTCACGGCGCGCCGAACGCGCAGCCGGTGATCGACGGCATGAACACCGAGATGGCGGCGTCCAACACCGGGGTGTTCGTCTGGAATCAGATCAACTTCCAGGAAGTGGTCGCCGAGACGAGCGGCATCGGCGCGGATCGGGACACCGGCGGCATCCAGCTCAACATGATTCCGCGCGACGGTGGCAACACCTACTCCGGCATCCTGCAGCTCGCCTATTCCGGTCCGGACCTGCAGAGCAACAACATCGGCGATGAGCTGATCGCCCGCGGGCTGAGCGGGTCGACCCGGGGGCTCGCCTCGATCAAGAAGTTCTACGACGTGTCGGGGGGCGTCGGCGGTCCGATTCGGCAGGACCGGCTCTGGTTCTTCGGCGGCGCGCGCCGGAGCGTCACGCAGCAGTACGCGGCGGGCATCTACTGGAACCGGCACACGCAGCCGGCGAGCCTGCTGTACGACCCCGATCTGAGCCGGCCGGCCCACAGCGACGACTCCTATCGTGACTACAGTCTGCGCCTGACGGCGCAGGCCACCGAGAAACACAAGGTCGTCGTCGGCGGTTCCTTCCAGGCCAACTGCAACTGCGTGTACGCGCTGTTTCGCCCGCAGGGCGGACCGCTCGTCACGCCCGAGGCGGCCACCGAGCACGCCTACGAGCCCGATTACAACGTCACCACGACATGGACGTACCCGGCGACCAACCGGCTGCTCGTCATGGCGTCAGGAGGCGTCAATCACATCTCGCAGACGAACCGGCGCGGCGCAGGTGTCGACGAGAACAGCATCCAGATCACCGAGCAGTCGCTGGATCTCAAGTACGGCGCCGCGTACGGGGCGACGCTGGGCGGGTCGTCGTATTCGACGATCCCTCGCACCCAGTACCACCAGCAGTTCTCGGTTACTTACGTGCCGGGATCGCACAGCTTCAAGACGGGCGTGAACATCCGGACGGTGAAGACCGGCAACAACGACAAGTACGGCCGGGACCTGTTCATGGCGAACCGCGCGATTCTCTACACGTTCCAGAATCAGCGGCCCGTGTCGCTGCAGCTGCTCGCCACGCCGCACCACTTCGAGGAGGTGGCGCACGACGTGGCGGTGTACGCGCAGGACCAGTGGACGATTCGGCGGGCGACGCTCAACCTCGGGCTACGCTTCAACGACGTCGACATGTCGAGCCCGGAGCTCACGCTGGCGCCGGGCTTCTTCGTCGGCGAGCGGGTGGTGCCGGCGGCCGAGCACATTCCGCACTGGCGGAACCTCAGCCCCCGCGTCGGCGCGGCGTACGACCTGTTTGGCGACGGCCGGACGGCGATCAAGGGGTCGATCGGGCGCTATCCCGACGTCATCCGCGTGTCGCCGGCAAATCCGGCGAACCAGTTCTCGCTGACGACGAACCGGACGTGGAACGACACGCTGCTCGGGGCCGGGGACCCTCGGAGCGGCAACTTCAGACCCGACTGCGAGCTGCTGAACCCGGTGGCCAACGGCGAGTGCGGCGCGTGGTCGGACCAGAACTTCGGCAGGCCGCGGCGATCGACCCGCAACGCGCCCGACGCGCTCGAAGGATTCAACGATCAATTCCACAACTGGCAGGCGTCGGTGAGCTTCCAGCACGAGCTGCTGCAGGGACTCGCGCTGAACGTCGGGTACTTCCGGACGTGGTACGGCGGGTTCCAGGTGACGGAGAACCAGGCGGTGCCGGCGAGCGCGTACGATGCGTACTGCATCACCGCACCGACGGACCGCCGGCTGCCCGGCGGGGGCGGCAATCAGATCTGTGGGTTGTTCGACGTGAATCCGGCGTACTTCGGTCGCGTCGACACCGTTGTGACCCAGGCGTCGAACTACGGGGAGCAGACGCAGGTGTACGACGGCATCGACATCACGCTCAACGGCCGGTTCGGGCAGGGGGGCCAGTTCTCCGGTGGGGTGAGCATGGGCCGGACGGTGACCGACAACTGTCTCCTCAACGACAACGCTTCGCTCGCCAATCTCCCCACGGCCGGGACCAATCCGAACAGTGCCTTCCTCAACGTGGCCGCGCTCCCGGCAACCTCGACGGTGCCGCGGAACTCGCAGTTCTGCCACGTGACGCCCCCCTGGTCGTCGGGCACCCAGGTGAAGTTCCTGGCGGTGTATCCGCTCCCGTGGGATTTCGAGGCGAGCGGCATTTTCCAGAACAGCCCGGGGATTCCGATCACGGCGAGCTACGTGGTGACCAACGCCATGGTGCGGCAGGCGCTCGGGCGCAATTTCGCGGCGTGTCCGAGCCAGGCTGTCGCGACGTGCAACGCCACGGTCCGGACCGAGCTCGTCCCGCCGAACACCATGTTCGAGCCGCGGCTGACGCAGGTCGATCTGCGCTTCTCGCGCCTGTTCCGGCTCGGGGGAACGGCGCGCGTGCGCGGCACCTTCGACGTCTACAACGTGTTCAACGCCAGCAGCGTGCTCAGCATGACGCCGACGTACGGTCCGGCGTGGCTCAATGCCGCGCAGGTTCTCAGTGCACGGCTGTTGCGGGTCGGCGCGCAACTCGATTTCTAGGTCGCAACCATCCGCGACTGTGGCGGGAGAAGGTAGAGGGGACGTGATGAACATTCGGTCGACAGGGGTACTGGTCGCCGCGGCGCTCGTTGCCGCAGTGGGCTTCGGATGCAGGGCGTCAGGGCCGGCGGATGGGCCTTCGGCAGGGGTGGCGCGCACCGAGGACGGCAAACCGAATCTGAACGGCATCTGGCAGTCATTCACGACCGCGAACTGGAACATCGAGCCGCATTCCGCCGAGGCCGGGCTCCGTCCCGAGATCATGGGCGCGTACGGGGCGCAGCCCGGCGGCCAGGGCATCATCGAGGGTGACGCGATCCCGTATAAACCGGAGGCGGTGGCCAAGCGCGACGAGAACTTCAAGAACCGGATGATCACGAAGATCACCAACGACCCAAGCCGGTTCGACAGCGGGGATCCGGAGCTGCAGTGCTTCCGGCCGGGTGTGCCGCGCGCCAATTACATGCCGTTTCCGTTCCAGATCTTCCAGGACGTGAACCAGATCCTGATCGTGTACGAGTACAAGTGGGCCATGCGGCCGATCCACATCGATCCGCAGATGGAAGCGCCGGTCGACTCGTGGATGGGCTGGTCGAACGGCAAGTGGGAAGGCGACACGCTCGTGGTCGACGTCCGCGGCTTCAACGGCCACACCTGGTTCGACCGCGCGGGCAATTACGCGACCGACGCGCTGCACGTCGTGGAGCGCTGGACGCCGCAGGGACCGAACCATCTGCAGTACGAGGCAACAATCGAGGATCCGAACGTCTTCACGCGGCCGTGGAAGATCAGCTTTCCCGTGTACCGCCGCCTCGAGCCCACCGTCCAGCTTGTCGAGTTCAACTGCGTCCCGTTCGTCGAACAACTGATGTACGACCCGCTGGGACTCTACTTCCCGCCGGGAACGGGGCCGGACCGGGACTGAGGAGGTTAGGTACATGGGGAGTGCGATTCTGCGAAGCGTGCTGGGCGTGATGCTGGCCGCGATGTCGGCCGCGTCGGTGGCGGTCGTGATGGCGCAGGCGCCGTCGGGAGCCACGCCCACGCTGAACCTGGACAACACGGATGCGGCCATCAAGGCGGCGGCCGACGCGGCGAAGCGGGACGCGGCCCTCAAGAACTACGCGCCGCCCCGCACCGCCTGGGGTGATCCCGATCTCAGGGGCGTCTATCTGACGGCGACCTACACGCCGCTGCAGCGCCCGCCGGAGCTGGCCAACAAGCCGCTCTACACCGAGGAGGAAGCCGTCGCTGCTTTCAAGAAGGCCGTGGAAGCCGACGCGGAGGTCGACCCGCGCACCGTGCACTACGACTGGAAAGAGTACAGCATGGACGCGTGGCAGGGGGGCGCCCGGCCCAGCCTGCAGACGTCTCTCATCATCGATCCTCCGGACGGGCGGCTGCCGCCGCTGACGCCCGAAGCGCAGGAGCGCCGCCAACTGGCGGCGGCGGCGGCCAAGAAGCGCAGCCCGGCCGCGGGCATCCTGACGTTCGGCAACACGTACACGCGCTGCATCCTCGGCCTGGGCGCCGGTCCGCTCGTGCGCGGCGGCAACCCCGGCGCCGATTCCGCGGCGGCGGCGGCGGGCGTGACGGCGGAAGTACAGATCTTCCAGAGCCCGGGGTACGTCACCCTCGTGATGCAGTCGAACAACGACGTGCGCATCATTCCGCTCGACGGCCGGCCGCACGTGTCGGACAAGATCCGGCACTGGTACGGCGATCCGCGCGGACGCTGGGACGGCAACACGCTCGTCGTGGAGACGACCAACTGGAAGGACCGCCGGCCGAGCGTCAACTTCCAGGGCGCGACCGACGCGATGCACCTCGTGGAGCGGTTCACGCGCATCGCGCCCGAGACGATGCAGTACGAGTACACGATGACCGATCCGAAGACGTGGACCAGTCCCTGGACGGCGAGGGGCGAGATGCCGCGGGTCGAGCCGAACCTGCTCTACGAGTTCGCCTGCCACGAGCAGAACTACGGGATGATCAACGTCGTCAGAGGCACGCAGATTCGCGAGCGCGAGGCGGCGTCCGGCGGCCGGCCCGCGCCGCAGCGCGGCGGCGGCGGCGAGTAGCGACACCGGCGACATGAAGTGTCCGGCCATGGCCGGATCAGGAGGAGGAGCACGAGACATGCGAATTCGGATCCTCCGGATGTGGAGCGTGCTGGGGGTCGTGGGTGCGCTGGCAGCAGGCGCGGTGGTCCTGACGGCGCAGCAGGGGACCTCGACCTCCGGTGGGCGCGTGGCGGTACCAACGGCGAACGACACCGAATCCGCAATCAAGGCGGGCGCGGAGGCGGCGCGACGAGAGGCGGAAGCGCTGAAGAACTGGACTCCCTCCAAGACGGCATGGGGCGATCCAGATCTGCGCGGCGTCTGGCATCTGGCTACGTACACGCCGCTCCAGCGTCCTCCCGAACTCGGCGAGAAGGCGTTCTATACCGAAGAGGAGGCGGTGGAGGTGTTCAGGCGCCGCGTGGAAGCCGACGCGGAGGTCGACCCGCGCACCGTCCACTACGACTGGAAGGAATACGGGATGGACGGCTGGCAGGGCGGTGCGCGGCCGAACCTGCGCACATCGCTCATCGTCGATCCCTCCAACGGGCGTTTGCCTCCGCTGACACCCGAGGCGGAACAGCGGCGCGCGGCCCGGGCCGCCGCGGCCAAGCTGCGGGATCCCGCGGCGGGCGTCCTGACGTTCGGCAACACGTACACCCGATGCATCCTCGGGAACGGCGCCGTGCCGCTCGTCCGTGGCGGCAATCCAGGCACCGAAGGCTCGGCCGCGGGCGTGACGGCGGAGGCGCAGATCTTCCAGAGCCAGGGCTACCTGACAATCGTGACCCAGTCGAACAACGATATTCGCATCATTCCGCTCGATGGCCGTCCGCACGTGTCCGACAGGGTCAGGCAGTGGTACGGAGACGCCCGCGGACGGTGGGAAGGAAACACGCTCGTCGTCGAGACGACGAACTTCAACGACCGGTCTCCGTCCCAGAACTTCCAGGGTGCGAGCGATGCCCTGCACGTGGTGGAGCGGTTCACTCGGGCGGGTCCCAATACGATGCGGTACGAGTACACGATGACGGATCCGAAAACCTGGACGAAGCCGTGGCGGGTCGAGACTGAGATGCCACGGGTTGACCCGTCGGTCATCTTCGAGTTCGCCTGCCACGAGCAGAACTACGGCGTGATCAATGTCGTCAGGGGGACCCAGATCCGAGAGCGCGAAGAGGGGGCCCGTAGGCGATAATATAGTCCTAGCGGCGCTCCCAGCGGGGCGACGCACGGTAGGCTGGCCATAGGTAGATGAACGAACGAGGAAGGAGCACCAGATGCGGATCACTGTAAGGGCTTTTGGCGTGGTTGTCGCGCTCGGTCTACTCCTGGCAGCGGTGCCAGTTCGCGCGCACCACTCATTCGCGGCGGCGTTCGACGAGAATCGCCCGATCAACCTGGAAGGGAAGATCACCAAGGTTGAGCTCGTCAACCCCCATTCCTGGATCTGGATCGACGTCGTCGGCCATGACGGGAAGGTGGTGAACTGGGGCATCGAGGGCGGCCCTCCGACGAATCTGCTGCGGAACGGCATCACAAAGAACAGCTTGCCGGTGGGTTCGGATATCAAGGTGTTCGGCTACCAGGCCAAGAGCGGCGAGTTGAAGGGCGTCGGCGTGTTCGTGGAGTATCGCGACGGCCGGAAGGTCTTCATGGGCGGCTCTGCGCCGGGGGCAGACGGCAAGCCGACGCGCTGAGCCCCGGGCGGGCAATTCGGGCAGGGGGGTCCTGACGCCTCTGGTGTCGGTCCTCGAGTGGCTCGGGAACACCCCCTGGAGCGTCGCGCTCCACGAGTCGCGGTACGTCTTCCTGGTCGTCCTGACGGTGCACGTCCTGACGCTGACGGTGCTTGTCGGGACGGCGGTGATGATCGACCTGCGCCTCCTGGGTGTGGTCATGACGCGCGTCCCCGTGTCGGAGGTGATGTCACGGCTCCTGCCCTGGAGTGGCGTGGGTTTCGCCGTGATGCTTGCCTCCGGCGCGCTGCTCTTCTACGCGGCGCCGCTGCTCAGGTACCAGAACGTATTCTTTCGCCTGAAGATGGCGGCGCTCCTGCTGGCGGTGGCGAACGCATGGCTCTTTCACCACACCGTCTACCGCCGCATCGGTCAATGGGACCGCGAACGGGTCCCGCCAGACCAGGCCCGCGCGGCGGCGGTCGTCTCGCTCGCGTTGTGGGCGATCACCATCAGCGCCGGCCGGATGATGGCGTACCAGGACTACTGGTTCGACTGACGACGGTATGAGCCTGCTGGAATTCTGCCGCTGGCTGCAGTACTCCGCGCCGCTCGTCGAAATGCGGGGTTCGCCCTGGTTCTTCCCGGTGATCGCGACGGTGCACCTGTTCGGCCTCGCCATCATCGGAGGCGCGGTGCTGCTCGTGGACCTTCGGCTTCTCGGATTCGGCGTGCGAGGGACGCCCGTGGCCTCGCTCGTCCGCGACGCGGAGCGCTGGCTATTCCGCGGACTGTGCGTTGCGATTCCGACCGGGATCCTTCTGTTCATGTGTTTCGCCACGAAGTACTACTACCTGACGTTCTTCTGGGTAAAACTCACCGCGCTTGTCCTGGTCATTGTCTTCACGTTCTCGGTGCACCGCAGGGTGGCCCTCGTGGACGACTCGCGCGTGAACCCGGCGTGGAGCCGGGTTGTCGCCACGGTGTCGCTCTCGCTGTGGACGGTGGTGGCGCTCGGGGGGCGCTATATCGGATTTCCCTAGCCTCCACCTGGTCTGCGGTTGCGGCGCGAAGGGAGGCCATCATGCGTGCACGCCCTCTCGCGGGTTTCGGCGTCGGACTCTTCCTCTTGTGGCTGCCCGCCGCCGCCGCGGCCCAGAGCAGTATCGCGGGCGTTGTGCGTGACGCCTCGGGTGCGGTACTGCCCGGCGTCACCGTGGAAGCCTCGAGCCCCGCGCTCATCGAGCAGGCGCGCACCGCCGTGACCGACAGCCAGGGCGTCTACCGGATCGTCGACCTGCGTCCCGGCACCTATGCGGTGACGTTCACACTGCAGGGCTTCAGTGCGCTGCGGCGGTCGGGGATAGATCTGCCGGCGGAGTTCACCGCAACGGTCAACGCCGAACTGTCGGTCGGTACGCTCGAGGAGACGGTGACGGTCACCGGCGAGGCGCCGATAGTCGACATCCGCAGCTCGCGCGCGCAGGTGCAGTTCCAGCAGGAGACGCTCCAGTCGCTGCCGGGCACCGGCCGGTTGGCGACCCTGTCGGCAATCATTCCTGGGGTCACGCTGCGGCGCGAGAGTGACCGGGGCGTCGGCGGCCTGAGCGACCGCACGCAGACGGCCTACAGCATGCACGGCGCACCGGAAGCGCAGCCGGTCGTCGACGGGATGAACCACCAGATCGCGAGCCTCACGTCCGGCGTGTACGTCTACAACCAGATCGGGATCCAGGAAGTGGTCGTCGAGACGAGCGGCGTCGGCGCGGACCGCGATACGGGCGGCATGCAGCTGAACATGATTCCCCGCGACGGCGGCAACACGGTATCTGGGATAGCGACCTTCGCGTATGTCGGCCCGAGCCTGGAGGCGAGCAACATCAACGAGCGGCTGCTCGCCCGGAACCTGGATCCGAAGCGCATCGGCTCGATCAAGAAGTTCCGGGATTCCGGGGGCGCAGTCGGCGGACCGGTGCGGCGCAACCGGTTCTGGTTCTTCTTCGCGGCGCGTGAAGGCGTGACGCAGCAGTTCGCCGAGGGGGTCTACTATAACAGGCTCACGCAGCCCGAGTCGCTCCTGTACGAGCCCGATTCGAACCGGCCGGTTCACAGCGACGACTACAGCCGCGACGCCACGCTCCGGCTCACGTGGCAAGCCGCGTCCAAGCACAAGGTCGTTCTGTCGGCCTCGTTCCAGCCGAACTGCAACTGCGTCTTCAATCTGCTGAATCCGGGCGTTCGCCGCACGCCCGAAGCGGCGGGGCCGCACCACTACGACCCGAATTACGTGCCGAGCTACGCCTGGACGTATCCGGCCACCAACCGCCTGCTCGTCGAGGCAGGCGGCTCGGCGAATGTCATCAACCAGCACGACAAGCGCGAGCCGGGCTTCCCGCCGACCAACATCCAGATCCTCGACCAGGGTCTCAACTTGATGTACGGGAACATTCCAACCCGGACGCTGCCGCGCCGGCAGTACCAGGAGCGGTTCGCTGTGTCGTACGTGACCGGTTCCCACAGTCTCAAGACCGGCCTGAGCGTCCGGCACGTGCGGATCGGCGACATCGAGAAGCTCGGCTCCGACCTCTGGATGCACAACGGCTCGATCAACTACCGATTGCGAAACGGCGTGCCGAATCAGGTGACGATCACGGATGCGCCGTGGAACTTCGAGGAGTCGGTGCGCGACGTTGCGATCTACGCGCAGGACCAGTGGACGCTGGGCCGCCTGACCCTCAACCTCGGCGTCCGGTACAACGACGCGAGGGCGTCGACGCCGGAACAGGTGCTCGGCACCGGGTTCTTCGTGCCGGAACGCCGGTTCGCCGCGGTCGACGACGTGCCGCACTACCGCAATCTCAGTCCGCGGCTCGGCGTCGCGTGGGATCTCTTCGGCAGCGGCCGGACCGCGGTGAAGGCATCGTTCGGCCACTATCCCGACCGCGTCATCCAGGCCTCGGCCAATCCCGCCGTCAACCTGACGCGGAGCACGAACCGCAACTGGACCGACACGAACCGGAACTTTCAGCCCGACTGTGATCTGCTGAATCCCGCCGCCAACAGGGAGTGCGGCGCGTGGTCGAACCTGAACTTCGGCAAGGCGAACGTGGAAACGCGTTACGCCTCGGACGCCCAGCGTGGTTTCAACGAGCAACTCCACAACTGGCAGGGTTCGGTGTCCGTCCAGCACGAGCTCGGTCCAGGAATCGGCCTCAACGTGGGCTACTTCCGCACGTGGTACGGCGGCTTCCTGGCGACCGACAACCAACTCGTGGGTTCGGGCAACTACGACCCGTTCTGCATCACGGTGCCCGACGATTCGCGGCTGCCGAATCGGAACCAGCAGCTCTGCGGCTTGTACGACGTCAGGCCGGCGGCGTTCGGGCTGGTGGACAAGCTGGTGACGCTGGCGTCCCACTACGGCGCTCAGACGCAGGTGTTCAACGGCGTCGACGTCACCGTGAATGCGCGTGTCGCCGGCCGCGGACAGTTATCCGGGGGCGTGAGCATCGGGCGCACGGTGACCGACAACTGTTACCTGAACGACGAACCGTCGCTCACGTCGCAGATATTCCCTGGCGTGCCGGCCCTGCCCGACACGTCGATGGTCCCGCGACTGCCCGGGTTCTGTCGCGTTGCGCCACCGTGGTCGTCCGGGACGCAGGTGAAGCTGATGGCCGTCTACCCGCTTGCGTGGGGCATTCAGACGAGCGCCATCTATCAGAACGGTCCCGGGATACCGATCACGGCCAGCTACGTGGCGAGCAATGCCGCGATCGTGCCCTCGCTCGGCCGCAACCTCGGCTCGTGCCGCGGCGCGGCGACCTGCAATGCGAATGTGACGGTCGAGCTGCTTCCGCCCAACCTCTTGTTCGAACCTCGGCTTCAGCAGCTCGATGTGCGGGTGTCCCGGATCATCCGGCTCGGCGCTACGCGCAGGATGCGTGCGGACCTCGACGTGTACAACGTCTTCAACGCCAGCAATATCCTGAGCATGAACACCACGTACGGCGCAGGATGGCAGGACGTGCGGCAGATTCTTGGAGGCCGGCTGCTGCGGGTCGGCGGCCAGTTCGAGTTCTGACGGTCGCCCGTGCGCCGGGCCGCGCGAGATTCGGCGATCGGGCGGCGCGAAGCTGTAATCGCGCCCGCGCGCGCCCCGCACCGCTTTCCGTACGGAGAATGCAATTCCTGCATCTCCGCCCACCGCTGCGTCGGGCGGCCGCCAGGCGGCTGTCGCGCCCTAACTCACGGTCGGTCCACGACTTATCCGCAACGACTGACAACGGGAATACCTCTTGCCATATCCGGGGCGGCTCTCCGCCGGAGGATTGGCTATGCATCTAGTTCGAGTCCGCTTGCTGCACCTGATCGTGTTCGCCGCTGCGGTCGTCGCCGCCGGATGTGGTGACGGCGCTCGCTCGTTGCCTACCGCGCCATCAGCGCTGCCGGTACCAACGGCGCAGCGGATCGATGCCCCATCAGACACCCTCGCCTGGACGACTGACGAATTTGTCGCGTTGGGCGGCGGAAACAACCACGGCGGCGCGTTCAACAACGGAAATGGCGGCGGCAAAGACGGCAGCGGAAGAGGCAAGGACAAAGAGAGGGTGGACGACACTGACGATGCCGACGCTGGCGGCGACGGCGACGACGACCATGGCGATCGCCGGAACCTCTCGGGCTTCGTGACGGCCGTCGGCGCTGATTCGATTACGATCCGCGGCGTCATCGTGAAGATCACGCCGAGCACGGTGATTCGGCACGGCCACCGCCGCCTCAGCCTTGCGCAGATCGCGGTTGGCGATCACGCCCAGGCCAAGGGGCTGATAAGCGCCGACGGGACCATGATGACCGCGACCGAGATCAAGGTCGAGGATACCGGGAACGACAACGACGATGAAGAGGTGGAGCTGAGCGGTGCCGTCGCCGATCTGAGCGGCACGTGTCCGAGCGTGACGTTCAAGATCGGGACGACGACGGTGGCGACCAGCGCATCGACCACCTTCGCGGGCATCGCCTGCTCGGCCCTTGTCAACGGCACGCGAGTCGAGGTCGAGGGAACTCTGAGCGGGACGACGCTCACGGCGACCAAGGTCGAGCTCGATTAGGTTCGAGCGGCTGTGGCGTCAGGCTTCAGACCTGGCGCCACCGCAGGAGCCGGCGCTCCAGGCGCTCGGCGAGCGCGAACAGGGCAAGCGCGAACGCCATGATGATCGCGATGAGCGCGAGCGTCAGCGCGGCGTTGTAGGTGCTCTGGGCGAACTGAAGCAGGTAGCCAAGTCCTCGGCTGGACGCCACGAATTCGCCGACCACGGCGCCCGTGAAGGCGAAGCCGACGGCGATTTTCAGGTTCCCGATCACCCAGGCGGTGATGGACGGAATGTAGACCTCCCGGACGAGCGCACGGCGCCCGCCCCCGAGCGTTTGCACGCGCTCCACGAGCCGGCGGTCGACTTCCTTGATGCCGCTGTAGACGGCGAAGAAGATCAAGACGGCCACGAGAATGAGCGCCAGCGCGACCTTGGAGGCCAGGCCGATGCCGAGCCAGATGACGAACAGCGGCGCAAGGATCACCCGAGGGATGGCGTTGAGCAGAATCATCAGCGGCTCGAGCAGTTCGGCGACAACCGGCAGGAGCGCCGCCGCGAAGCCGAGCACGATGCCGAGCGCCAGTCCTCCGAGCAGCCCGGCGGACGCAGCCGCCAGCGTCGCTTCGAGGTGCATCCAGATCTCGTCCGTGCCGACGAGCGATACCAGCACGGCCGCGACGGCCGACGGCGGGGGCGCGTAGAACGGGTTCATCCACCCCGCGCGCGAGGCCCATTCCCAGCCGCCGAGCAGAACGATGAGCGCGAGCCCCCGCCGGACCGTGCGCCTCGCACCGTGCGTCATCGTTCGTCCTTCGCAGATTGTGTGGGAGACTCCTCGCCAAGGTCCTGCCACAGTTGCTGAAGGAGCGGTCCGAAGGCCGCATCCGACCGGGAGTCGAGGACGTGCCGCGGCCGCGGAATGGGAACCGCCCGGCGCGCCTGGACGGTGCTGCGCTGGCCGCGCGAGAGGACGTAGACGGCGTCCGAGAGGCTGATCGCTTCCTCGAGATCGTGCGTGACGAGGAGAACCGTCAGGCGCTTCCGCTCCACCCAGCCGAGCAGCTCCTCGGTAATCCGCACGCGGACAATGGCGTCGAGCGATGCGAAGGGCTCGTCCATGAGGAGCAGCCGCGGTTCGAGCGCGAGCACCTGCGCCAGGGCGACACGCTTGCGCTGGCCGCCTGACAACTGCCGCGGGTACCGATCGCCGAGGCCGTCCAACTTGAGGAGCGCCAGCCACTCGTCAGCGGTCCGTGCCGCGGCGGGGCGAGCCATGCCGCGGATGCGGAGCCCCAGCGAGACGTTCTCACGTGTGGTTCGCCACGGCAGCAGTGCGTCTTCCTGGAAGAGAAATCCGACCTCGGTCGGCGGCACGGCGAGGTCGATCGTGCCGCCGAGCGGGTAGAGCAGCGTGGTCACGGCCCTGAGGACGCTCGTCTTGCCGGAGCCCGAGGCGCCGATGAGGCTGACGAACTCGCCTTCGGCGACATCGAGGTCGACGTTCTCGAGGACGGGCGGACCGCCGTAGGCGATCGTCAGTCCGCGAATGCGCAGCACTAGCCGGCCAGCGCCGCCGTGTCGATGACGGCGTTCAGATCGACGCGTCCGGCCTCGAGGATCCCGGCGATTTCCTGCGCCCGCGCGACCCGGCGGGCCGCCTCCACGTCGATCGTGACGTGTTCGGGATAGAGCGACCGTCGATAGCGTTCGATGATCGCCGCGAGCTGACCCGCGTCGCTGCCGGCGACGAGCGCCTGGGGGAGGGCGGCCACGATGTCCCGCACGGGAATGGTCCTGGTGTCCTGCAGGCCCGCTTCGAGCGCCGCCCCGAGCCGCCGCATTTCCGCCAGGCGGCTGTCGCGTTCCGCCGCGCGCACCGCCACGCCCATGAACTCGTAGGGACCACCGAGGTGCCGCTCGGCCTCCTCGATGTCCATGAAATTGACGACCTCACGGCCGCCCGCGGCGGCGATGAGCGTGAGCGCCGGCTCCTGCAGCATGGCCGCATCCACCTGCCCGATTCGCAGCGCGTCGAAGACGTTGGTCCCTATCGTGGCAAAACGGACGCGGGTCGAGACGACCCCGGCTCGGTCCAGCAGGAACAGGAGCAGCGCATGGTCGGCGTTGCCGAGGCCGGAAATCGCGACGGTTCGATTCTCCAGGTCGGCCACGGATCGGATGTCCTCGCGGCGCGCGGGTGAGGTCGCCAGCGCGAACAACGGCAGTCGTCCGGTCGAGACGAAGCGGCGTATGGAGGCCCCGTTGGCCGCCGCCTGCAGCGCCACGTCGAACGAGGTGCCGGCGTACTCGACCGAGCCGCCGACGAGCGCCTGCATGGCGGCGTTCCCGCCGCGGGTGTACACGAGCTCGACGTCGAGCCCCTGGGAAGCGAAATGACCACGGGCCCGCGTCACCTCGTACGGCACGACGCACAGCAGTTGGCCGCAGAAGGCAAGGCGCAGGGGAGCGGCCTCGCCCGGCTGGCTGCAGCCGGCGAGCGTCAGGCCGCCGGCGAGCGCCGCGAGGCCCTTGAGCGCCGTGCGCCGGTCGAACGGTTCGACGGGCTCGCCGCGATCGGAGGCGGGCACCGGGCCCTCGAGGTCCGGGTTGGTGGCTTCGCAGCAGCCCATGATCTGTATGCTACACGGGGCGCGGAACGTCCATGACGAAATATCGAACCGAGTTCGTCGGGACCGCAGGCAAGCGCTGGATCCTAGAGCGTCACGACGAGCGCGGCGGTCGCCGCGCTCGTCCGGTGTATCGGCCCCGACGATGGCGGGTCAGCGTCCGGCCTGAGCAGCCGCCCGCTGCGCCATCCGCTCCTGCATCTGCCGCGTCAGGTGTGGGGTGATGCCGAGCATGCGCTGGACGACCATCAGCTGGGCGCGATGATGCATCTCGTGCTCCTTGGGCGAGAGGAGCATCTCGAAGCGCGATTTCGTGGCCGGCTGCGTGCCAGCCGGCATCGTGACCTGCTCGGCGAGAAACTGTTCGCTCAATCCCGCGAGGTACGAAGCAAACTCGTCGCCTCTGGCCTCGAGCAGCGCCACGATCTCCGCCTTCGTACGGGGCTTTGCCTCCTCCGCGCCGAGTGGCTGGATGATCGCCATGAAGTTGACCGTTTGCAGGTCGGTGACGCGGCTCCGCTGCAGCTCGAGCTGAATGGACGGCGCGACCGCGATGTGCACGAGCATCTGCGCCACGGTGCGGCAGTCTGGGGCGGTGCGGAAGTCGTACTTGCTCTCCGGAATGTCCTTGGCGAGCTGAAGCGTGTTGCCGCGAACCTGGCGAAAGCTGGCGGCCAGTTCCCTGGGCCCGTAGTACGTCATCGTTGTCCTCCTGATGGGTTGCTGTCTGGGAGCTCGAGTCGCGGGACGAGCAGCTCGTCCCGGACGAGGTCGGCGTGCTGTTCCTCGTCGTGGCTGGCGAGGATCACGAGACGGGGTTCGGTCCGGCCGAGCTGGTTGAGCCACCGGAGTTGATCGAGCACGGCGGCCTCGTCTTCAGTCACCCACGGCGCGTCCTTGCCCCGCATGAGGCGGACGCCGTCCATGTGCCAGGTGGCGTCACCGATGAGCAGATACTCTCGGCCGGACGCGAGCGCCACGTAGACCATCTGCGAACCCGGGGTGTGACCGGCGGCCTTGACGAGCGCCACGCCGGGCGCAACAGGAAGATAGCGCTCGTAGTCGACGACGATGTAGCGGCGAGCCTGGTCCGGGGTGAGCTGAATCTCCGGCATTTGCGGCTTCGTGCGGAGTGCGCCGACCTGCGTCCGTGTCAGGATGGTCTTCGGCGCGAGCGTGTCGGCCTCGGGCGAGTGCACGACGCCGGCGATGTGGTCGCCGTGCTCGTGAGTGACAAGGATGAGGCGTGCGCCGCCGACGGCCCGCTCGACCTCGGTTGCTGCGGCGGCGTCGTACGGCTCATCGACGCCACGACCGAAGAACCGATGGACGGCGGCGTCCATCCCGGCATCGACCATCAGATACGAATCGGCATAGACGACCTGAAACGCCGTGCGCGCCTGCACGCTCGGAAGCGGCGGCGCGTCTTTGACCGAAAAATTCTTGGTGCGGCGGCTCTCGGCGAACCTGCGGTAGTTCAGCCGCAGAGGCCTGGGACCCGGGATGAGTGCGGCGACGCGGCGGATGTCAGCGATGTCCGCCGTCCAGCTCCCGCCCGCTTGGGCCAACGCTTCGGTGGGCGCCAGAGAGAGAAGGGCGGCGAGGAGCAGCGGGACAGGATTGAGATGCGGCATCGGATCGTCCGAACCCAGAATAGTAGCCTGAACCACCCCGTCCCGCCTCCTGCGGTCCACCTCGGTCGATTCGGTTACCATCAGCCTCCATGTGGAGCCGCCGTGCCTTTCTGCGGACGTCGACCGGCCTGGGCGCCGGCGTCCTGACGGCTCGGCCTGCGGCGCCCGATGCTGTCGGGCGATCGGCCGAAGCGTTGGCGGCTCAGACACCAGAGGCGAGCGCGCAGGAGGAACCCTACTGGCGCGCGGTCCAGGACGCCTTCGCCGTCGATCGCACGACGGTCAATCTGAACAACGGCGCCGCGTCGCCGAGCCCGCGCGTCGTGCACGAGGCGCTCGTTCGCCATGTCGAGGAGGCGAACCGCCGGCCAGTCGAGTACGGCCGGGTGCTCGCCGAGCGCGTGGAAACCGCGCGCCGGGCGCTTGCCGCCGAGTTCGGGTGCGATCCCGAGGAGATGGCCATCACACGGAATGCGACCGAGGCGCTGCACATCGCGCAGGCCGGCGTGGACCTCCGGTCCGGCGACGAGGTGGTGACGACGGACCAGGACTACCCGCGGATGCTCTGGATGTGGGACCAGCGCGCGCGCCGCGACGGTATCGTCGTCCGGCGTCTTCAGTTTCCCGTGCCGACCACCGCTGCGGATCTGCTGCGGCGCATCGAGGAGGCGGTGACGCCTCGGACGAAGGTGCTGCACGTCTGCCACATCACCAACGTCACGGGCCAGCTCTTCCCGGTTCGTGAGTTGAGCCGGATGGCCCGCGATCGAGGCATTCTGACGATTGTCGACGGGGCGCAGGCGGCCGGGCACATTCCGGTGAATCTCGGCGAGCTCGACTGTGACGTCTATGGGACGAGCCTCCACAAGTGGCTGATGGCGCCGCTCGGCACCGGATTTCTCTACGTCCGGCGCGAGCGCATCGAGCGGCTCTGGCCGCTGCAGGCCACGGTCGCCGGCATGCGCGGGAACATCCGCAAGTTCGAGGACATCGGCACGCAGCCGGCTGCCGCACGCGCGGCGCTCGTTGAGGCGCTGGAGTTCCACCGGACGATTGGCGTGGAGCGGAAGGCGGCACGCCTCCGACATCTGACGCTGCGCTGGGCCGAGGCGCTTGGCGCGCATCCCCGCGTGCGGCTGCTCTCGAGCGTCGAGGCGGGGCAGACCTGGGGACTGGCGACCGTCGCCATCGACGGCGTGAACGCGGCGACCCTGGCGCCGACCCTGCTGGAGAGGTACGGGATCGTCGTGGGGGCGGCCGTCAGTCAGGGACTGCCGGGCCCGGTGTTTCCGTTCAGCGGGCTGCGCGTGACCCCTCAAGTCTGCACAACGCTCGGCGAGATCGACCGGTTCGTGGACGCCCTGCGGGATGTGCTCAGGACCTAGCGAATCGCCATCTGCTGCGTCGTCCAGCCGTCGGACCGCGTCCAGCGCTGCACCTCGAGGCCGCGGCGTTCCGGGCACGCGTCGGATGAATGTGAAAGCCTGCCGTCGGCCTCGAGCTGACGGTGCCACTCCCAGAACGAATCGCTGAATCGCACCTCACGAAGCACGTAAGGCTGGCTCTCGGCCGTGTTCCCCTGGGCGGCTGGCACGAACTCGTACACAACGGTGGCCGGGTTCGGGGCCGCACTCTGGAGTGCATGCACCTGGAATGTGCCATCCGACAATGTCATGACCGTCGGTCCTGCCGCGGGGAATGGCTGCAGGCGGCTCAGATCCGTGCGCGGCAACACTATGTACAGGAGGGGGTCGCCGTCCGGACAGTCGAGGCACTCGGTCATACTCCCGGGAGGCTCCGGCGAGTGTCCATTCGGGTGTGTGGCATCGAGCACGGCAAAGAAGTTCGACTGGCGGCTGTTGCTGATGCCGGAGATAAACAGGTGTCGTCCGTCGGGCGAGGGCGTCGCACTTTGAATCCAGCCAGAGTTGACGAAGGTCCCGGCGCGCGTTCCATCCGCATTCAGGTTGACGAGGAGGCTCGGCCACCATGTGAAGTGATGAACGAGCCAGGCGATCCGCGTCCCCGTCCGGGTCTTGTAGGCGGTGGCTGTCACGCCAGGCCAGGGCGGCCCATATTCGCCGTCCCGGAAGTGAAAGCGGTCGTCAACGACTGCCCTGAAGCGGAGGGCGCCCTCAGGGGTGAAGCTGACGAGCTGCCCGGCCTCCTGGCTCGCTTGGGGACGCCTCACCCGCAGAGCCGCCGTCAGCTCCAGGCTGCCGTCGGCATTCAGATCGCCGACCGAGCTCCACAAGAGGGGCTGCTCGATCACGTCCAACGACTCGCGATACGTCCAGCGGACGCGTCCGGAGGCGTCGAGGGCGCGCAGTTCGCCGCCGAGGGCCACGAGCTGCGCGGCCGGCTCGCTCGCACGAGCCCATCCCCAGACGCCGGCCAAACTCGCGAGCCCCGCCGCGATGATGGCAGCGACCGTCTTCAGCCATCTGCCCCGGGACGGCTCCTGCTGCGAAGCAGCCGCAGGAGCAGCGCCGGCGCCCGGTACCGGAACAACGTCCGACTTCGAGGCGCCGCCGTTGTGCAGCCATCGCTCCAGCTCATCGACGTACGCGAAGACTCGTGACGATTTTCCGCCCGGCAAGCGATGAACGGGCAGTCCCCGCGTCTGTTCCCAGCGTATGACGGTGCGAACCTCACGGCGCAGGTACTTCGCGATCTCCTTCCACGAGTCGAGTCGCCGTCTCTCGGACACCGATTGATTCTCCCGCACAGACTTGATCGGGAATGCGAGCACTAGCATAGTCCAGATCCTGTGGTTCGGGGTTCTAACGAATTCGTAATATCAGGCCCAGAAACCAGCGAATGTCACGCTTTGTCATTCCTGATCCGTTGTCGCGAGACCGCGCCGAAGCCTAGCATTCAGCCGCGCGGAGTCATTTCTGTTTCGTCACGCCCAAACCGTCATTAGCCTTCGTGCGTCGCCCCCGACGGTATGGCGCTGCGCCGGAGCCTGGCGTCAGGTGGACGGAGGCTATAGCCCACAGACCGCTCGTCGCCTGCTCGTGGCGAACAGCGGCAATCCACGCGGCGCGCTGACAGCAGCAGCGTATAGGAACCATGAGCGCGGCCCGGGCCTGCCGGAACATGCGCGGTCATCCCGCGACACGCTACGAAGTACCCATGAAGCCCTTATTTCTCCGGAGAACTCATGCGCGGAACTTGGTGGTTCGGCTCTCGTAAGGCACGTCCGGCAGCGGTCGTTGCCTACGCCGTAGGGGCCGCGGCGACCTGTAGCCTGCTGATCTCGGTGCGCGCATCGGCGCCGACGGTGCCGTCGCACGGCTGGCTCGCCACCGGAAGCATGGCGAGCGGCCGCGTCGGCGCGGCGGCGACACTGCTCCCGGACGGCAAGGTCCTCGTGACCGGTGGACTCTCGGCCGCCGGCGTGACCGCGACCGCTGAGCGGTTCAGCCCGGACGCCGAGGCGTTTCTTGCGACGCCGTCGATGGCCGACGCCCGGGCGCACCACACGGCGACGTTGCTGGCCGACGGACGGGTTCTGGTGGCCGGCGGGACGGGGCCGGACGGTCGCGCGCTCACTCGAGCTGAGGTTTACGACCCCGCGGCAAACGCCTGGGCGAGCGCCGGGCCGATGAACGTTCCGCGGTCGGCGCACTCCGCGACGCTGTTGCCGGACGGCACCGTCCTCGTTGCCGGCGGCGATGACAACGGGCTCGCGACGGATACCCTCGAGATTTTCGACCCGGAAACCTCCACGTTCGATGCGGCCGGCGGTGCGTTGAGCGCTCCGCGCATGTCGCACGCGGCAGCCGCACTGCCGGACGGCCGGGTGTTGCTCATCGGCGGCCACGACGGCAGCCATGCGCTGGCGTCAGTCGACGTTTACGATGCGCCGACGGATACGGTTGCCGCAGGCCCGCCGCTCGGACTGGCTCGAGCCGGCCACTCCGCAACCACCCTCCTCGACGGCCGCGTGCTCGTCGCCGGCGGTGTCAACGACACCAGCGAGCTGGATTCGGCCGAGCTCCTCGACAGCGCCGGCACCGGGTTTAGCGCGGCTGGGAGCAGGATGGGCGTAGCCCGGCAGCGCCACCTTGCGGTTCTGCTGCCGCACAACAACGCCGTGCTCGTCGCCGGCGGGCTTGCCGGGGGCGCGGCGGCAGCGGCTGCGGAGCTGTTCATTCCGTGGGAAGGCGCGACCGGCGCTTTTGTCGCGACGGGTGCGCCGGGGGGGGCGCGCGCGTGGGCCGCGGGCGCGGCGTTGAGCGGTCCGGCGACCAACGCCGTGCGAACCGGTCCCGCCGACGGCCTGCTGCTGCTGGCCGGGGGGAGCGCCTCGGCGAGCGGGAGCAATCCAACGCCCGACGCCGAGCTGTTCGGGTTTGCCACGGTGACGACCGACAAGGGCGACTACATGCCGGGCGAGACGGTGACGATCCGGGGCGGCGGCTGGGAGCCGTTTGAAACGGTCACGCTTCTGCTGCGCGAGTCGCCGTCCACGCATGCCGACCGGACGTTGACCGCGGTCGCCGACGGGGCGGGCCGGATTGCCGACAGCAGTTTCCAGCCCGAAGGGCACGACCTCGGTGTGCGGTTCTACCTGACCGCCGTCGGGTCGAGCTCGCAGGCGCAGACGACGTTCAGCGACGGGACGTTCACCATGAGCATCGGGGCGCAGAACCCAAGCCCGGTGACTCCTGGCACCTCCGCGTCGTTCCCGTTCACCCTGTACGCGTCGCCATCGTCAACGCCGTGCTATGCCCCGTACAAGAGCGTGTCCGGGCTTCCGAGCGGCGTCACGTGGTCGATGTGGTCCTCCTCCTTCTACTTCTACGGGTCCATCACTTCAGGTGTGAGTCTCTACGTTCCGCCGACAACACCGCCCGGTTCCTACACGTTCACGGTTTCGATTACCGGTTATCCGCATTCGTACTACTCCTGCGGCTATTTGACCGCCAGTCAGACGGCGACGCTCGTCGTCGGTCTTCCGCCTCCGACGATTTCCAGCCTCTCACCATCGGCGGCTGGCGCGAACAGTTCCTTCTCTCTCGTTGTGAACGGTTCCGGATTCGATTCATCGTCGGTCGTGCGCGTGAACGGGCAGGCGGTGGCGACGACGTTCAACAGCTCGACGCAGTTGGCCGGTGCGATCTCCGCGGAAACGTTCGCCGCAGGGACCCACGACGTGACGGTCTTCAACTCACCGACCGGCTTGACGTCGAATACTGTCCTGTTGACGTTGACGTCGCCCGTCGTCACGTTGAGCTCGATTTCCGTCTCGCCGGCCAATCCGATCGCGACGCCCGGGTCGACCGTGAGCTTTTCGGCCGCGGGGATGTTCAGCGACGGGTCGCAAGGTCCGCTCACACCCGAAGGCGGAAGATGGGCCGTGGCCAACCCGATGAGCGCTCGGAGTTGGGCGATGGCTGCGACCAGAGGAGACGGCCTGCTCTACGTGGCCGGCGGGAGCGACGGGGTCAGCGGCGCGACGAACCTGGTGCAAGCGTACAACCCGTCGACCGGAACGTGGAGCACGAAGTCCTCGACGGGATACATCGGAAGTTATCAGGGGACCGCTGTCTCGCCCGGCAACGGCCTGATCTATGTCATTGGCGGATGGGACTGGCCCTTGAGCGGCCTGCCGACGACCAGGGTGCAGGCGTTCGACGGAACCACATGGACGAACAAAGCTCCGGTGCCGCACTTGAGCGCGTGCTCCGTGGGGGGGGCCATCAACGGGCAGATCTACGTTCTGACAGCGTGCAACGGCTCGAGCGGGTATTACAAGCAGTTCGATCGCTACGATCCGTCGACGAATTCCTGGACGGCCATGGCTTCCCCGGGCTATACGCATGCCTACGGCGCCAGCGGCGTCATCAACGGCAAGTTCTATGTGGTCGGCGGCCGCCACTGGACCGGCTCTACCGATTTCGTTACCCCCTACCTCGAAGTCTACGATCCCGGGACGAACACGTGGTCGATGGGCGTCTCCATGCCGACGGCGTTGTACGGCATGGGGGCCGATGTGATCGACGGCCGCCTGATCGTCGTCGGGGGGAGCGACGCCACCAATTCGCGGCGGACTTCCGCGTTCGCGTACGACCCGGTGACCAATTCCTGGAGCACGCTCCCGCCGATCACGAGGGCGCGAGAAGGCGGGCTGCAGGCGGTTGCGATAGACGGAAAGCTGTACGCGGTAGGCGGGGATGTGACCTCCGGCGTCACTGGCACGCTGGAGATCTTCAGCAGCAATCAGGTCATCTGGTCGAGCAGCAACACGTCGGTCGCCACGATCGACAGTGGAGGCCTGGCGCTCTCCGCCGCCGTCGGGACGAGCACCATCGCTGCCAGGAGTGTCTCGACGCCGACGGTCGCGGGCAGCACGCTGCTGACAGTTCGGGCCGACACGGCAACGGCCGTCGCGTCGTCGTCGAACCCGGCGACCTACGGCCAGTCGGTGACCTTCACCGCCACGGTGAGCTCGTCGGGCGGCACGCCCGTCGGGACCGTGACGTTTCGGGACGGGAGCACGGTCCTCCAGAGCGGCGTGGAGGTCGGTCCCACGGGACAGGCGATCTACAGCACGGCCACGCTCGCGGCCGGCACCCATACGGTCACGGCGGAATACAGCGGCGGCACGAGCTACAACGCGAGCACGTCCGCCTCGTTGACGCAGACGGTCAACAAGGCCGTGCTGACCGTCACGGCCAACAATGCGAGTCGCACGTACGGCGAGCCGAATCCTGCGTTCGGGTTCACCTACACCGGATTCGTCAACGGCGAGACGCTTGCCACGAGCGGCGTCAACGGCGCACCGTCACTGACGACGACGGCAACGACGGCCAGCCCAGTGGGGAGCTATCCGATTACGCCGTCGCTCGGGACGCTCGCGGCCGGGAACTATACCTTCGCCTTCGGCAACGGGACGCTCACGGTGATCCAGGCGAACCAGACACTCACGTTAGGGGCGCCGACGCAGTGGACGTACAAGGCGAATCTGCCGGGGCCACAGACCTCGCCGGCCTATGCGGCGCTGAACGGCGTGGTGTATGCCGCGGGCGGCTGGGATGCGGCGCACCTGTGCAGCTATTTGACGACGCTCACCGCCTATGACCCCGGCACGAACACCTGGAGCAGCCGGGCGGCGATGCCGACGGCGCGCGAGGGAGCGCGGGCGGGGGTGTGGAACGGGAAGGTGTATGTCGTCGGCGGCTCCCTTGGCTGTGGACCGCTGACAGGCGCCAATGAGGCGTATGACCCGGCGACGAACAGCTGGAGTGCACGGGCTCCCATGCCCACGGCTCGGTCGAGCCACGGCGTCGGCGTGGTGAACGGCGTGCTCTACGCGGTGGGCGGCAACAGCGGCACCCTCGTCCAGGCGTATGACATCGGGGCGAACACGTGGAGCACCAAGGCGCCGATGCTGGTGAGCCGCGCGGGCGCCGCCGTGGCGGTGGCCAACGGCAAGCTCTATGTGTTCGGGGGGATTGACTATTCCGCTAGTCCGGCGGTGATAACGGCGTCGGTGGAGGCGTACGACCCGGCGACCAACAGCTGGAGCCTGCGGGCGCCGATGCCGGCGGTTCGGCTGGGCGCGGCGGCCGTGGCGGCCAACGGGCGGATCTATGTCATTGGCGGATCGGGGACAGGGCTGCTCGCCTCGGTGCTCACCTACGATCCGGTGGCGAACCAGTGGGCGCAGTTGCCGCCGCTCACGACCGCGCGGACGTCGGCGGGCGCGGCGGTCGTCGGGACGATGTTGTATGCGTTTGCGGGCTTCAATGGCGATGCCTACACGCCGAGCAGTCATTTCCGGAGCCTCGAGGCGCTCGACCTGGCCCAGCCGTTGAGTGACAAGACGTATGGGGATCCCGACTTCTCGGTGCTCGGAACCGCCAGCTCGGGCCTGGCCGTCACCCTCACCGCGACGGGCGCCTGCACGATCACGGGGGCCACAGTCCACCTGACTGGCGCGGGCAGTTGCACGATCACCGCCTCGCAAGCGGGAGATACCAATTACAACGCCGCCCCGGACGTCTCTCGGACGTTCAACATTGCCCAGGCGACGCTGACGGTAACCGCGGACAACAAGGCGCGGGTCTACGGCGACGCCGACCCGGCCTTCACGGCCAGCTTCAGCGGCTTCAAGAACGGGGAGACGCTGGCGACGAGCGGGGTGACGGGCGCGCCGGCGCTCGCGACGGCGGCGACGCCGACGAGTCCCGTGGGGAGCTATCCGATCACGGCGGCGCTGGGAACGCTCACGGGCGGGAACTACAGTTTCGCGTTCGCCAATGGGACGCTGGCGGTCACCAAGGCCGTGCTGACGGTGACGGCGGACAACCAGGCGCGGAGTTACGGGGACGCGAATCCGCCGCTGACGGCCGGCTACAGCGGCTTCAAGAACGGGGAGACGTTGGCGACGAGCGGCGTCACGGGGACGCCGGTGCTCGCGACCGCGGCGACGGCGACGAGTCCCGTGGGGAGCTACCCAATCACGACGGCGCTGGGAACGCTCGCGGGCGGGAACTACAGTTTCGCGTTCGCCAACGGCGCGCTGACGGTCACCAAGGCCGTGCTGACGGTGGCGGCGGATAACCAGGCGCGGGTCTACGGCGACGCCGACCCGGCTTTCACGGCCAGCTTCAGCGGCTTCAAGAACGGGGAGACGCTGGCGACGAGCGGCATCACGGGGACGCCGGTGCTCGCGACCGCGGCGACGGCGACGAGTCCCGTGGGGAGCTACCCAATCACGACGACGCTCGGGACGCTGGCGGCGGGCAACTACAGCTTCGCGCTGCTCGACGGAACGCTCACGGTCAATCGGCGGCCGGTGACGGTGACCGCCGAGGCGAAGTCGAAAGTCTACGGGGAGGCTGACCCGGCGCTGACCTACGCGGTGTCGAGTGGGGCGCTGGCGGCGGGCGACAGCTTCACGGGCGCGCTGGCCCGGG